>Ga0123335_1002584_pt1 | contig 26679 bp, 19 predicted proteins | sample BiotimSIPDNA_2_FD_89707 | JGI IMG/M metagenome (GOLD analysis project Ga0123335, IMG submission 89707) | Anaerobic biogas reactor microbial communites from Washington, USA - Biogas_R2 time_0 SIP DNA | ecosystem: Engineered > Bioreactor > Anaerobic > Unclassified | place: Washington, USA...
TTTCCGGTGAATATCACAGAGAGGCCACACCTGTTCCCATCCCGAACACAGCCGTTAAGCTCTCTCGTGCCGACGATACTTGGCTGGTAACGGCCCGGAAAAATAGGTCTTCGCCGGATTTTACCAGGACCTGCGGTTCAAACGCCGCAGGTCCTGTTTTTTTAGGGATGCCGCGATTCGTTGATCGTACGCCACGCCGCGAAAGTCATGATATAATGGGTCTGATAGTCAGGCGACTCCTGCCGGGTCCCGGTGTGGCTGATCGAATTCGATAACAAAGGAGCAGGCGTATGTGTGCGAAGATCCTGATCGTTGATGACGAGCATAACATCGTGGATATCTTGAAGGCGAACCTTGAACGCGAGGGATACCAGACGCTGGCCGCTTACGACGGCGCCCAGGCCCTGGAAATGGGCCTGACCATGAAACCCGACCTGATCCTGCTTGACTGCATGCTGCCCCGCATGGACGGATTCGATGTCTGCCGCAAACTGCGCCAGCAGACCAGCGTGCCGATCCTGATGCTGACAGCCAAGAGCGAGGAGATCGACAAGGTGCTCGGACTGGAATTGGGCGCCGACGATTATATCACCAAGCCGTTCAGCGTGCGTGAAGTCCTGGCCCGTGTCAAAGCCCAGCTGCGCCGTGTCAGCCTGGCTGACATGAACCTGGGCGAGCACCAGCGGGTGATGGTTTTCGGGGATCTGGAAATCGATCACGAAGCCTACCAGGTCCGCCGGAGCGGCGAAGTGATCGAGCTGACTTTGCGTGAATTCGAATTGGTCCGGTTCCTGGCCCAGAATGCCGGACAGGTTTTCTCGCGGGAAGCGCTGCTTGAAAAAGTCTGGGGATACGAATACTTCGGCGATGTCCGGACGGTCGATGTCACCGTCAGGCGCACACGGGAGAAGCTCGAGCCGGACCAGAGCCAGTACAAGTATTTGCTTACCAAGCGCGGTGTCGGTTATTATTTCGATAAGAATCCCAGCCATGAATAATCCGACCGGCCATCGGAAAAACAGGAAGGAAGACCATCAACGGACATGATTGCGTGCCTTCAAAACATGTTTTCGATCGGTGCGCTGCATCCGGCTGTCTGGGCCGGTGCGGCGTTCCTGCTTGCCTTCTTGCTGATGCTTGTTGGCTGCGGCTGGCGGAACCGGCGTTACCGCCAGCGCAAGGATCGTGAGATGGCCTCGATGGTCAGCCAGTTTATCGACGAGCGAAACAAGTCGGAGGCCATTCTTGCCGATCTCGATGTCGGGGTCATCGCCTACAGCAGTGACGGCGTCCGGATCAATTCGAATCCCGCGGCGCGCAAGATGCTCTCGCCAGACCCTGTTCCCGAATCTCTGTCCGATTTTATCAGCCGCTACGGGCAGGAAAACGGCATCCAGGCGGCCGCGTTGCTGGGCAACCGGCAGATCAGCGGCATGATCCAGCACGCCGAGCGGATTTTGCGTATCCGGCTGAAGGAGTCCCGCTTCGACGAGGGACGCCGTGCGGGCAACATTGTCGTGCTGCAGGACATCACCGATCAGGAACGTGAGGAGAAACAGCGCAAGGAATTCGTCGCCAACGTCTCCCATGAGCTCAAGACGCCGCTGACAACGATCAAGACCTATTCGGAATCCCTGCTGGAGTGGGGACTGGCCGAAAAGAACGGCGATGCGGTGCGCAAGGATATCTGGCGCATTCACGACGACGCGCTGCGCATGGAACGCCTGGTCGAGGATCTGCTCTTGCTGTCAAGTATCGACAGCCGCGGCATCCGGGTCCGCCTGGAGCTATTGGACTTCACCCAGGTCGTCCGCCAGGTCGTCGACAGGATGCAGCACCAGGCCCAGGACAAGGCGATCGACATGTCCTGTTACACCCTGACGCGGATCCCGCTCGTTTTTGTCGACCGGACCGCGATGGAGCGTGTCATCACCAACCTGGTCAGCAACGCCATCAAGTACACCGAAAAGGGCGGGTCGGTCAAAGTCTATATCAGCTATCTGGTTGACGACGTGTATGTCAAGGTAGCCGATACGGGTTTTGGCATCGACAAAGAGCACCTGCCCAGGATTTTCAACCGCTTTTACCGGGTAGACATGACCGGTTCGCGCATGTTTGGCGGAACCGGACTCGGTTTGTCGATCGCCCGCGAACTGGTCGAGCTGCACAACGGCAAGATCAGTGTCGCCAGTACGCTGGGAAAAGGCACGGAATTCACCGTGATGATCCCGATTGCCCGAAAAGTGATGCAGGATGCGCTTAACGCCTGCCGGCAGAACTGTCCGCCGGTCGACCCGCTGCACCTTGCCGCGGCCGAAGAGCTGCGCGCCATGGCCCAGGAAATGGGCCTGGCTGACAATGACCTGACCCAGCTGGAGAAAAAACAAGGTGCCCGGCTGCTTGACCGGATCCTGGAACGCGATCAGGCAGACGAGAGCGCCGATCTCGGGGACACCAAGGCGTACAAGGTGGTTCGCGATGAGGACCTGGTCAGGCCGGACGCAGACGAACAGGCGCTGCCGGCAGCCGGGCAGAATACGCAACCGATCTGAGGAGGAATGTGATTGAGCAGCTATATTATCCGCGGCGGCAACCGACTGACCGGAGATGTGTCTGTCAGCGGCTCGAAGAACGCCGCTTTGGGCATCATCTCGGCAGCGATGCTGCTGGACGGACCTTGTAAAATCGAAAACATCCCGGATATCGCCGATCTGAATGTCATGATTGAAATCTGCAAGGCGCTGGGAGCCCAAGTCAAGCATGACCCGGACGGGGCCTTGTTCCTTGATCCCAGCACGATTACCAGCTGGGAAGCGACTCATGACAAGGTCCGCCACATCCGCGGCTCTTATTATCTGCTGGGCGCGTTACTTGGCCGCTTCAGCAAGGCCAGCATCTACATGCCTGGCGGGTGTAATTTTGGCGCCCGGCCGATCGACCAGCACATGAAGGGCTTTGAGGCGCTTGGCGCCACCGTCACGATCGAGTATGGCAAGATCAATGTAGAAGCCGAGCATCTGCACGGCGAGCACATCTTTCTCGATGTCGTCAGTGTCGGCGCTACGATCAACATCATGATCGCCGCGGCGAAAGCCGAGGGGACCACCGTGATCGAGAACGCTGCCCGAGAGCCGCATATCGTCGACGTGGCCAATTTTCTCAACACCATGGGCGCCAATATCCGCGGCGCCGGTACCGATGTAATCCGTATCACCGGGGTGTCGCAGCTGCCGGCCGGCGCAACGTATTCGATCATCCCCGACCAGATCGAGGCCGGCACCTACATGCTGGCCGGCGCGCTGACCCGGGGCGACGTGACGGTGCGCAATGTGATCCCCAGGCACATGGAGCCCCTGACAGCCAAAATGGAGGAAATGAACATCTCGGTTGATACCGGCGACGACTGGATCCGGGTCTGGATGGATCCAGGCCGTGAGCTGCTGGCCGCCAATTTCAAGACCATGCCATACCCGGGTTTTCCGACCGATCTTCAGCCGCAGACGACCGTGTTGCTGACAACTGCCAAGGGTTCGAGCAAAATGCTGGAGAATGTCTGGGAGAACCGCTTCCAATATGTCGATGACCTGAAGACGATGGGCGCCGACATCATGGTCGCGGGCCATGTCGCGATTATCGCAGGCTCAAGCATTCTGACTGGAACCAAGGTCATGGCGCGTGATCTGCGCGCCGGTGCCGCCATGGTGCTGGCCGGACTGGCCGCCGCCGGCGAGACCGAAGTAACCGACATCAACAAGATCGAGCGCGGCTACGAAAACTTTATCCGGAAAATGCGCCAACTCGGCGCCGACATTACGCGGATGGACAGCTGATGCGAAACAGGACCCTGGTCTGTCCGCTGCGCAGCGGCAGCAGCGGCAACGCCGTGCTGATTGCCGCTGACAGCACCCGCATCCTGGTCGATTCGGGTGTGGCTTGCCGGACGATTGAGCAAGCGATGCTTTCCATCGGCGAAGATGCCGCATCGCTTGACGCGCTTTTGGTCACACATGAGCACGCCGACCACATTGCGTCAGTCGGCGCGATGATGCGCCGCTACAAACTGCCGCTATATGTCAATGAACCGACCTGGCTGGCGATGCGCTCCGGCCTGGGCAACATCGACGAAGACCTGGTGCACTTGATTCGCGAAGACAAAGCCTTTACGATCGGCAGCATGTCCGTGACCAGTTTTGCCACGCCGCACGACGCCGTGTCGCCAGTCGGCTATCGGGTAGAAAGCGGCCATGGCGCGGTTACGCTGCTGACCGACATCGGCGAAATGGACGAACATTTGCTCCAGCAGGCGTCGGGCAGCCGCGTGGTCCTGATCGAGGCCAACTACGATCCGGTCATGTTGATGGCCGGCCCGTATCCGGCCCAGCTCAAGCAGCGTGTCAGCTCTTCGGTCGGCCACCTCTCCAACCAGGATTGCGCCCATGCCGTCGGCAGTTTGCTTGAAACAGGAACCGAGCAGTTTGTCCTGTCGCACCTGAGCAAGGAGAACAACTACCCGGAGCTGGCCCTTTTAACCGTCGGCAGGTACCTGAACAGCCTCGCCGCCCATCCCGGACGCGACGCGCGGATTTCGGTCGCGCGCCGCTTCGCCGTCAGTGACCCGCTGTGCCTTTGACGATCACGGTCATTTCCCCGGGCAAAACCCGCGAAGCCTGGCTGCAGGCCGCTCTCGACGAGTACATCCGACGGCTGAGCCGTTACTGTCAGGTACGCCTGGTGATTGTGCCTGACGCGCCGGATAGCCGCGAACCGGGAAAAGCGAAAGATGACGAAGGCCGCGGCATCCTGGCGAAGATCAAGCCGCGAGACTTTGTCGTCGCACTTGACTTGGGCGGACGCCAGTTGGACTCGCTGCAGCTGTCCGAAAACCTGATGGACTGGTTGGAGAAGGGCGGCAGCAGCGTAACCTTTGTTATCGGCGGCGCAAGCGGGCTGGCAAGCCAGGTTCTCACGCGCGCCCAGGATCGCCTGTGCCTGTCACGCATGACCTTCACCCATCAGATGACCCGGCTGATCTTGCTGGAGCAGTGCTATCGCGGGTTTCGACTGCTAAACAACGAACCTTACCACAAGTTCTAAGAATCCAGATTGAACAAGGTCATCCGCCTGGACACAAACCAATTTGGGCAAAAGCCGAAATAACCGGCTCGAGGTGCCAGATCCCGGCCTGGCGGTTGCTTAATGGCCGGGTTCGCGTTAAAATCAAGGCATTGCTGATCGTATTCAGCATTTAGCGAAATGGGCGGTCCGGCCCCGCGCTGACGGATCGGCGGTGATGATTTGAAGAAACGACGAACGGAGCAATACCGGGCAACACAAACCAACCAGGCTTATTTGTATTCGAATCGTCCCTTTAAGTGGTTTTTGGATTTGATCAGGCCAGTCAGGGGCCGATTTCTTTTTGCCCAGCTGCTCGACCTGGTCTTTGTTGCAACCAGTGTCATCCCCGCGACGATCACCGGATTGCTGGTCGACGACGTACTAACAGATCGCAAGCTTGAACTGCTGCCGCGCTATTTGCTGTTGCTGGTCCTGATTCCCCTGGCCAGGTCGTGTATCGCGGTTGTGTTCCGCTACCAGTTCGAATCCTGCTCGCAAAACACCGTGATGCGCATCCGCGAAAGCCTTTACCGGCATCTTCAGAACCTGGACGCGTCTTTTTACGGGCGTTCACGCATCGGCGACATCATGTCCAAGATGACCGGCGACGTCGACATGATCCGCCATTTCATCGCCTATACCGCTTTCGCCACGCTCGAGAGCGTCATCCTGTTTATTTTCGGCTCGCTGTATATTTTCACGGTCAGCTGGAAACTGGCCCTGGTGGCCCTTTTGATCAGTCCGGCGATTTTCATTCTGACTTATCGCCTTGGCCGTACGGTCCGCCCGATCTGGAGCGAAATCCGCGAGGCTTTTTCACGCCTGAACTCGGTAGTCCAGCAGAACATCGCCGGCAACCGGGTCGTCAGGGCTTTTGCGAGGGCAGATTATGAGGAAGAGAAATTCGAAAAGCAGAATGTAAGCTACCGCGACGCCAACATGCGCCACAACAAGGCTGCGGTCCGCTTTCTGCCGGCCCTGGACGGTTTGGCTAACCTGCTCACGATGCCGGTAATCCTCGTGGGCGGCATCCTGGTCATTCGTGGCCAGCTGACGATCGGCGGCCTGGTGACCTTCAACGGCCTGCTTTTTGTCCTGACACAGCCGATGCGCATGGCCGGCAACCTGATGAACGAAATCCAGCGCTATGCGGCTTCCGCCGCCAAGGTGGTCGATTTGTTTATTGAGCGCCCGCGCATCCTCCAGCCCCAGGACCAAGCTGACAAGGCGACGGCAGACGACGAGCCGTTTGAACAGAAGCGCAAGGCCAGCATCCGGGGTAAAGTTGAATTCCGGGATGTGACCTTCACCTATGGTGAACGCAAAGGACACGCGCTGCAGCCTTGTTTGAAGAACATCAACCTGGTGGCCGAACCAGGCCAGACGATCGGGGTTGTCGGGCTGACCGGATCCGGGAAAACCAGCCTGATCAACCTGATCCCACGGCTTTACGACACCACCTTCGGCGCTATCCTGATCGACGACATCGATGTGCGCGACTATAACCTCCAGGAACTAAGGCGCAACATCGGTATGGTGATGCAGGATGTCTTCCTGTTCTCGGACACGATCGAAGGCAACATCGCGTACGGCGTACCGGACATCGAGCAGGAGGCGGTTCTGTCCGCCGCACGGACCGCGGCAGCCGATAGCTTTATCCGCAAGATGATCGATGGCTACGACACGATCATCGGCGAGCGCGGCGTCGGCCTGTCCGGCGGCCAACGGCAGCGAATCGCCCTGGCGCGCGCACTGGTCATCCGCCCCAGGATTCTGATCCTGGACGATACGACCTCAGCCGTCGACATGGAGACGGAGCACGAGATCCAGCAGGCCCTGGCCCGGGACCTGACGGACAGCACCGTCTTTATCATTGCCCACCGGATATCATCGGTTCGCAACGCGGATCAGATTATCGTGCTCGACGAGGGAAGCATCGTGGAACGGGGTACCCACGAAGAACTGCTCGCGCTCCGGGGCATTTACTTTGATGTCTTTGCAACGCAGGCCGGCCTGACCGCAGAAGAGACAGCCGCGCTGAGCCTGGAAGGGGGTGCAGCCGCCGATGGCACGCAACCGTTATGATATAGACGAAAGCCTGGAAGCGCCTTTTAATTTCAGCCAGTTCAGGAGCCTGATGCACTATTCGCTGCCTTACGCGAAGATCTTGTTGAAAACCTTCGTGGTCATGATCCTGGCCAGCTCGCTGAACCTGCTGTCGCCGCTGCTGCTGATGCGGGCGATCAACACCACGATTCCAGGCAAAAACATCCTGGAGCTGATTCTCATCTCGGCCGGCTATACCCTGATTGTCGCCTTTGTCGCCCTGATGACCGCCTATCGCATGCGCCGCATGAATTTCGTCGGCCAGAGCATTATCCACGACATTCGCCTGGATATGTTCCGGCACCTGCAGCGCTTGCCTTTCACCTATTTCGACGACCGGCCGCACGGCAAGATCCTGGTCCGTATCGTCAACTATGTCAACGCAGTCAGCGACCTGATCTCCAACGGACTGGTCAACTCGCTGGTTGACCTGCTCAGCCTTGTGATCATCGTCGCCTATATGCTGCTGGTCGACCCGCTGCTGACGCTCTACGCACTGGCTGGCCTGCCACTGCTGCTCCTGGGCATCCTCCTGCTGAAAAATGCCCAGCGCCGGGCCCAGCAGTTCTTGTCGCGCAAGAATGCCAACCTGAACGCCTACACGCAGGAAAGCCTGACGGGCATGAAGGTGACCCAGGTTTTTGCCCGTGAATCGGTCAACCGCGGCATCTACCATCGCCTAATCAGCGAGTTCAAACGCAGCTGGTTGCGCTCGGCAGGTCTTAACATGGTCATGTGGCCGTTTGTCGACACGGTCTCCAACGCGACGGTCGCCCTGCTCTATGCCGCGGGCGCCATCTGGCTGCGCCAGGCCAACGGCGACCCGATCTCGATCGGGGCCATCGTCGCCTTTGTCGGCTATGTGTGGCGCTTCTGGCTGCCGGTCAACAACCTGGCCAACTTCTATAACGCCCTGATCAATTCGGCGGCCTACATCGAACGGATCTTCGAATTTTTGCACGAACCGGTGGTCATTGCGGACAAGCCCGACGCGGCCGTTCTGCCCCGGGTCACGGGCAAAGTCTGTTTTGAGGATGTGTCTTTCGCCTACGACCCGGGCCATCCCGTTCTGGATCATGTCACCTTTTCAGTCAACCCGGGTGACTCCATCGCGCTCGTCGGACCGACAGGCGCCGGCAAGTCGACGGTGATTAACCTGCTGTGCCGTTTTTACGACATCGAACAGGGCCGCATCACGATTGACGGCTACCCGGTCGACACCGTCACCCTCGATTCCCTGCGCACCCAAATGGGCATCATGCTGCAGGATCCTTTCCTGTTCCCGGGCACGATCATGGACAACATCCGCTACGGCCGGCTGGACGCCAGCGACGATGAATGTATCGAAGCGGCTCGCGCCGTCCACGCGCACCCATTTATCATGCGCTTGTCCAACGGGTACCAGACGCAGATCAACGACCAGGGGTCAGGTGTGTCGGCAGGCGAACGCCAGCTGATCTCGTTTGCCCGCGTGCTGCTGGCCGACCCGCGCATCCTGATTCTTGACGAGGCGACCGCCAGCATCGACACGCAGACGGAAAAGGCGCTCCAGCAGGGCCTGGACCGCCTGATGGTCGGCCGGACCTCGTTCATCATCGCCCATCGACTTTCAACAATCAAAAACGTGACCCGTATCATGGTCGTGGCGGACGGATCTATCGCGCAGAGCGGCACGCACACCGAACTGGTCAGGCAGCCCGGCCACTACCAGCAGCTGTACCGCAGTCAGTTCGAGGCATTGCTGGGGCGCAATCTCGCCTGATGTTATCCACAAGGGCATCTGGCAGAAAGAATGTTCTGCCGCTGCCCGACAGGCCCGCAGAAAGCCATTTCGACGCTTTCAACCCCGTTTCCGGCCAGCCGTGAAACATCATGTTACAAGCAGTTTACAGGCAGATGACGCGTGAAACACAGCAAGCCGGTTATGCACAGAGTTATCCACATTATCCACAGGGTGTGCATGGATTTTTCCACATGACGAAAGACCGATCTGGTGTATAATGGGAGATAAACATACGGACCGCATCGGTTGCCCGCAGGGACTTTTACCCCGCGGGACGATGTTGTCTGCGGGAAACGAAAAGGGGATTGACGGTGGCGGAGACAAAATGGCTGATCGCAGGATTGGGTAACCCGGGCCGAAAATACGAACAGACCTGGCACAACAGCGGTTACCAGGTGATCGACCTGCTATCGCAGCGCCATCAGGCACCGGTCGACCGTATCCGCTACCGCAGCTTAACCGCGACGGCACGCATCGGCGGGACATCCTGCCTGCTGCTCAAGCCGTTGACCTACATGAACCTCAGCGGCGAGGCGATCCGCGAAGCCTTGCGCTATAACGAGATCGAGGCGGACCACTGCCTGGTCATTTATGACGACATCGACCTGCCAGTCGGAAAAATCCGGATCCGCCGCACCGGCGGGACGGGGACGCACAACGGCATGCGCTCCATCCTGGATGCGCTTCAGCACACGGATTTCCCGCGTATCCGCATCGGCATCGGGCCCAAGCCGGAACGCTGGGATCTGGCCGATTATGTGCTCTCGCATGTCGCGCCGGATATGGAGGTAACCTGGCGGGAAAGCCTCGTGCGGGCCGCCGACGCCGTGGATACGATCGTCAAGGAAAGCTTGGATGCGGCGATCAGCCGCTGCCAGGCGTGAACGTAATTCAGGAGACAGTATGCAAACGCAGGTATCTGATCTGATCCGGCAGCACATGGCTGCCGACCCAGCCTTTAGCCGCCTGGTAAAAGGATTGCGGGGAAAAAACGCGGCTTTCACGGTGGCCGGGCCGCCGGACAGCCTAAAAAGCTGGCTGGCCTGGCAGCTGGGAGCCGAGACGGGGCGTCGGCCCTGTTTGCTCGTGGCTGACGAGTTGCGGGCCCGGACGGTGGCTGCGGACCTCGCGGCGCTGGTTGACGACCCGGTTCTGATTTTCCGGCCGCGCGACCTCAATCTGACCGACGCCGAAGCATCCAGCCGCGAGATGGAAATGCAGCGCATGGCCATTCTCGGCCAGCTGCTCGACGACCGCTGCGGAGCCCTGGTGATTCCGGCAGCCGCCGCGTTGCAAAAACTGCCTTCGGCGCCGCTGTTTCAGGCCCGCTTCCTGCATTGCCGGGTTGGCCAGAAACTGGACTTGGACGATTGCGCCAGGCAGCTGATCCGAAACGGGTATGAGCACATGCGCCTGACCGACGGACCGGGCCAGTTCGCCCGCCGGGGCGACATCCTGGATGTCGTGATCCCCTCGGCGGAGGATGACGGGGATCCTGAAGGCTTCAGGCTTTCCTTCTTTGACAACGAGATCGACGCCATCAAGCGCTTCGATCCGCAGAGCCAGCGCTCCAGCACCATGCTGCAGGCGATCAGCATCCCGCCTGTACGCGAACTGCTTCCCGACCCCAACCAGAAGGATGATCTAGCCGCCCGGATACTGGCCTGCGGCGAATCAGCCGCACAGACGGCTCTGGCCAATGGTGCGGCCCGGGAGACGGCCGTCTCCATGCGTCAGCTGGCCGGGAAAGATGCGGAACGGGTCAGCCAGAATGTCCATTTCGCGGCCCTGGACCGCTGGATCGGGCTCGTGCAGCCCAAGCCTGTCTGTATCCTGGATTATGCTCGTGAGGCAGGCTGCCTTATTTTTCTCGACGAACCTCTGCGTATCCGCAACCGCATCGATGCCGCCCAGGCCGATCTGGACGAGCGCCTGCGCGCCATGCTAACGAAAGGGCAGGCGCTGCCCCAGTGGAGCGAGGTCGCCTTCCGCGGCGACGACCTTGCCCTGTGCCTGGATCGGACCCGCCCGCTGCTGTCTTTGAGCCAGCTGGCCTCGCCCGGCAACACGCTGCCGGACACGCCGCTGATTACCTTGCAGGCGCGGCCTTCCGACGGGTATCGCGGCCGCGAAGCAAAGCTGCTGGACGAGGCAGCCGACTGGATGCGCCAATCCTGGACGCTGGTGCTGTTTGCCGGCAGCCAGCACCGCCGCGATCGACTGAGCCAGCTGTTTGGCGAAAAGGGCATCCGGCCCCAGATTGAGCCGGACAGCCTTCCCCGGGGTTTCATCTGGCCGGCAGCCCGCCTGGCGGTGCTCGGCACCCTGGATGTTTTCGGTTCGGAGCGGCCTGCGCGGCGCAGGCGGCATGGCGACGGGATCAAGATCGACCTGTTCAGCGACCTTGTACCCGGCGAGATGGTCGTCCATGAGGCGCACGGCATCGGCCGCTACGACGGCCTGGTCAACATGGAGAATAACGGCACGCGCCGCGACTATCTCAAGATCACCTACGCCGGTGACGACTCGCTCTACATCCCGATGGAAAGTCTTGACCAGATCCAGAAGTACATCGGGGCGGATAGCCGTGAGCCGCGCCTGTCCAAGCTGGGAGGCCAGGAATGGACGCGCATGAAGGAGCGTGCCCGCTCCTCGATCCGCAAACTGGCGACCGACCTGATTCGCCTGTATGCACAGCGCGCCGCGATCAAGGGAAAAGCCTTCGCGCCGGACACGGTCTGGCAGCAGGAGTTCGAGGAGCAGTTCCCCTACGAGGAGACCGAGGACCAGCTGCGCAGTGTCCAGGAAATCAAATCGGACATGGAGTCGGAACGCGTCATGGACCGGCTGTTGTGCGGCGACGTCGGCTTCGGCAAAACGGAGGTGGCCTTCCGGGCGATCTTCAAGTGCGTCATGGACGGCAGCCAGGCGGTCCTGCTGGCGCCCACCACCGTTCTGGCGCAGCAGCACTACGACAACCTGGTCAAACGCATGGCCGGCTTCCCCGTCCAGATCGGGTTGCTGAGCCGTTTCGCGGCCGAAGCCATGCAGAAGAACACGCTCAGCGGCCTGATGCACGGCAAAGTGGATGTGGCCGTGGGCACGCACCGGTTGCTCTCACAGGATGTGCGCCTGAAAAAACTGGGCCTTCTGGTCATTGACGAAGAGCAGCGTTTCGGGGTTGACCACAAGGAAAAGCTGAAGGCCCTTTGGCCCGATGTGGATGTCCTGACCTTGAGCGCAACACCGATCCCCCGCACGCTGCACATGGCGATGTCCGGCATCCGCGACATCAGCGTCCTCGAGGAACCGCCTCACGATCGCCGGCCGGTTCAGACCTATGTTATGGAATACGACCGCGACCTGGTGGCTGAGGCGATCCTGCGCGAAATTTCGCGCCAGGGTCAGGTCTTCTACCTATACAACGACACGCGCCGGATCGTGGAGAAGGCCGCCGAGCTGGAACAGCTGCTTCCAGGTGCCCGCATCGTCTGCGCCCACGGCAAGATGAACGAAAAGCTGCTCGAAGACATCATCAGCGGCTTCATCGGCCAGGAATCGGATATCCTGGTCTGCACAACGATCATCGAATCGGGCATCGACATGCCCAATGTCAACACGATCATTGTCGAGGACGCCGACCGCCTTGGCCTGGCTCAGCTCTACCAGCTGCGCGGCCGGGTGGGGCGCTCGGATCGCCAGGCTTATGCCTATATCACATACCGCCGCGACAAGGCGCTCACCGAGATCGCGGAAAAGCGCCTGGCCGCGATCCGGGACTTTACCGAACTGGGCGCCGGCTTCAAAATCGCCTTGCGCGACCTGGAGGTCCGCGGTGCCGGCAACCTGCTGGGCGCCGAACAGCACGGTCAGCTGGAAGCCATCGGGTACGACCTGTACTGCCGGATGCTCGAGGAAACCATCCAGGAACTGCAGGGACACGTGCCGGCCAGCAAGATTTCCGCTGTCATCGACCTTGATATCGACGCGTTCGTGGCCAGACGCTATATCCCGGACGAGGGCCAGCGGATGGATATGTACCGCCGCATCGCCGACATAAGGACCTTTGCCGACTACCAGGATGTCCTGGACGAATGCCTGGACCGCTTTGGCGATCCGCCGCCCGAAACCATGGCCCTTGCCGACATCGCTTATATCCGTGTACTGGCCGGCCGGCAGGGCTTTAGCCGCATCCACCAGCACCAGGAAAACCTAGTCATGACCTACGACGAATCGGCAACCCCGGACATGGGCATCCTGGCGCGCCTGATCGGCCGGCCTGAATTTAAAGGCCAGCTGCTGTTCAACGCGGGGACCAAGCCGTACCTGGTCTATCGCGGCGCCGCACGGTTGCGGCTGAAGATCGCGGAAAACCTGCGTAAGCTCTTCCAGGCCATGGACCCGGATGTAAGCCAGCATGACAAGGAGGCTTCCTGATGCAAAGGAAAACGGCCTGGCTGGATTTCAGCCTTCCGGTTCACGACGATATGCCGGTCTATCCCGGTGACCCGCCGGTTCGAATCCAACGGTTCCTGGAGCACGGGCGGGACGGCCTTCAGGCCAGCCAGCTTTCCATGAGCTGCCACGCGGGCACGCACCTTGATGTCCCGCGTCACTATCTGCCGGCCGGCAAGTCCGTCGATGAGCTCGATCCGGGCCGTTTCACCGGCCCGGCCCTGATCGCCGCAGCCCAATACAACAGCCGGGGAGAAATCGACCTGGAGGCTGTGGATCTGCGCGGGATGGTCCCCGGCGACAGTCTGCTGCTGGCGACCGGCTGGGATCAGCGTCGCGATCTGGCGGCTTATTACCATGATATCCCCCAATTCGCGCCTGGTTCCGGCGCGCGCCTGGTCCAGCGTCAGATCGGTTTTTTCGGTTTGGATTTGCCGACCGTCCTGGAGTCAGGGCCGCGGCCGGCCTTGATGCATGAGATCTTGCTGCAGCATGATGTCGTGATCATCGAAAGCCTGGCCGGCCTGTCCAGCCTGACCGGGAAGCGCGTCCAGCTGTTTGCGTTCCCGCTGCTGTTGCCGGGCAGCGACGGCAGTCCGGTCCGGGCCGTCGGCTATCTGCTCTGAGGCAATTGCATTTTAACCGTTGATGGCTTATAATGACGAAGCTGTGTCCCGGTGGCCTAATGGATAAGGTGGCAGTTTCCGGAGCTGTTGATGCGGGTTCAATTCCTGCCCGGGACGCCAAAAAAACTGCTGAAACAAATGCTGTTCCAGCAGTTTTTTACGTTTTGCCTAAGATGGGGCGTTTACTTGACGTAGCCGACCTTAGCCGAGATGCGCATGATCGAATCGTGCATGGCGTCCAAAACCTTTTCATCTGTTTCCTGTTTCACGCGGCTTTGCAGATGCGTCTTACAGACATCCTTGCCGATATCGCCAAGGCTGGCCGCTGTCTGGCGGCGGATTTCCGGATCGGGGTCGCCCAGCAGCAACAGAAGATTGTTGACGCAGTGGTCGTCACCGATGTTTCCGAGCGCCTTGATCGCACTCATACGTACGTCTTTCTTTCTGTCCGTCAATAAAGGAATAATTTTGGCTGATTTACCTTTTTTGGCATAGGTTTCGATTTTTTTAGATTTGTCACCAAAGATCATCAGGCATCCCCCTTTATTCGTCATGATACGCGCGGCAGAGACAACAGGTATTGCTGTATGCCTTATTATAGCGGTCAAATATGAACAAAATGTTAACAAAAGGCGTGGCGAAATGCCTGAAATGCCTGGTATGACGCCGTTTTGAGAACCTGATGACCCAACTGGACCGCTGCATGTTTTACTTTTGACAAAACGGCGGGCAATCATTAACATGAGATAAGAATCGCGGCGCACAGCGTACCCTGACCTGTTCCCGGGTTCTGAGCATTTGAGCGGAATGTGGTGGAACAGTATGCATGACTACGGTCGCCTGTATCGTTTTTCCAGGTTTTTAATCCGTCGGTTTTACCCGACGTACCGGATCTGCGGCGCTGAAAAGCTCCACGATCCGCAGGTCTATTTATGCCGGCATTTCGATACCAAGGGAATCTTCATGACCATCCCCTGGCTGCCGGGAAAAATCCGAACCTGGTCGCTGCACGTGTACCATGACCGCAAGTCTTGCCACCGGCACATGATGGACTACACCTTGACGGAACGCTTCGGCTGGCCCAGGTGGAAGGCATACCTGGCTACTGTGGTGATTGCCGCCTACCTGCCGGCCTTGATGCGCTCGGGCAGGACGATACCGGTCTACCGCAACTCGATGCAGATCATCCGCACCTACCAGAAAAGCATCGCTGCCTTGACGCAAGGGGAGAGCCTTTTAATTTTTCCGGACCGCGACTATGCCAGCCATGATCCGGAAATAGGTGACTTGTACGACGGCTTCTTGATGATCGACCGCCTCTATTACCGGGAGACGGGCCGTCATATTCCTTTTACACCGCTTTATGCCAATGCCCAATCGCACACGATCCATGTCGGCGAGCCGATCCTCTTCCAGGGTGATGTGCGTGACAAACCTGAACGCGGCCGCGTTCTGGACGCCATCAGGAAGCAGCTGAGCGGTCAGGAGACATGAACCGGAACCTGCTGGTGCGCCCGCTTGGCATCGGGACGCTCAGTTTGCCCAACAACCTGGCCCTGGCACCGATGGCGGGCACCTCGGACCTGGCTTTCCGCCGCATCTGCCACCGGATGGGCGCGGGCCTGACCGTAACGGAACTGGTCAGTGCACGCGGCATGATGCACGATCCGGCCATGCGCCGCAACTGGCGCTACCTGGCGATCGATGCCGATGCCGGAGCCATGGGCATCCAGCTGTTCGGAGCGGACCCGGATGACTTCGCCGCGGCAATCTGGCAAATTCTCGACCATCCCATCCTCGGCCGCTGCAGCCTGATCGACATCAACATGGGTTGCCCGGTTCGCAAAGTCGTTTCTGAGGGTGCCGGCTGTGCCCTGATGCAAACGCCCCAGCTGGCCGCCAGGATCGCACAAAAGGCGGTCGCTGCAGCCCAAGGGCTCAAGCCGGTGACCGTCAAGTGCCGCAGCGGCTGGGATGACGCGTCGGTTAACGCTGTTTTGTTTGCCCGCATGCTCGCCGATTGCGGCGTGTCCGCGATCACGGTCCACGCCCGGACGCGCGCGCAGATGTACGGCGGAAAGGCTGACTGGTCTGTCCTGGCCGCGGTCAAGGCTGCGGTCTCGCTGCCGGTTTACGGCAACGGCGACGTCACGTGCTGGCAGGACGTGGACCGCATGCTGCGAGAGACCGGCGTTGACGGGGTCATGATCGGCCGCGCAGCCCAGGGAAACCCCTGGCTGTTCCGCCAGATTCACCGCCAGGACGGCACCGGACCTGGTCCGGAGGAACGCCGGGACATCATTCTCGAGCACCTGGCGCAGCTGGCCGAACTGCTTGGCGAAGCGACCGCCGTTCGCGAGATGCGCTGCCATCTCGGCCAGTACCTGCGCGGCACACCCGGCGCCGCCCGCCTGCGAGCGGCCGCCATGGCCGTGACCCGTCGTGAGGATCTTGAAAATTTACTGGGAGAATGGCAGATTCGCTGTCAGTAATCTTGTGAAAATTCATAGTGGAACTTGGTGAAAGTGCATAGTATAATGGAATGCACAGTGCCCGCCCGGCATCTGGCGTGCCTTGCTGCGCGGGCGATCGATTAAGGGGGTATTCTTGGTATGAAAAACTTTCCCGCAGACAAGATCAACAATCTTGTTCTTATGGGCCATGGCGGTTCGGGCAAGACGGCGTTTGCCGAAGCGGTGCTTTATAGTGCCAAGGTCATCGACCGCATGGGCCGGGCGGCAGACGGCAATACAGTCATGGACTTTGATCCTGAGGAAATCCGCAGGCAAGTCTCTCTTAATACATCGACCGCTTCCTGTGCCTGGAACGACAACAAGCTTAACCTGATCGACACCCCCGGCGATTTCGATTTTGTCGGTGAAGTGATGCAGGGCGTTCAGGTGGCGGACGCCGGCCTTATCCTGGTCAGCGCCAAGGACGGCGCGGCGGTCGGCACCGACAAGGCCGTCAAGCTGTGCCGCCGGAAACAAGTCCCGTTCGCGTTTATGATCAGCCGCATGGACGAAGCCAACGCCAATTTCGATAAGGCGCTCGCCAGTCTGAAGGAGAGCTATGGCCAGGCGGTGGTTCCCTTTGCGCTGCCGATTCTCCAGGACGGCCAGATGACCGGCGTGATCAGTGTCATGAACGGCCAGGCGTACAGCCTGGACCGGAAAACCGGCACGGCTTCTCCGGCAGACATGCCGGCGGAACTTGCCGACGAGGTCGAGAGCCTGCGCGAGGCCCTCAACGAAGCGGTAGCGGAAACCGATGAGGAGCTGATGGAGAAATACTTCAGCGGCGAGCCCTTCAGCGATGAGGAACTGGATCAGGGCATCCGCGCGGCCATATTGAGCGGCTCGCTCAACCCCGTCTTTGTCGGGTCGTCCACGGCCAACTGGGCGATCGCTTTCACGGTGGATCAGCTGATCCGCTGCCTGCCGACCGCCGCCGAGACCAAGGCGGTTGAGGCGCAGTCGTCCGGCGAAACCGTCGCGCTGCAGGCCGATCCGAACGGCCCCCTGGCCGCTTTTGTATTCAAGACGATCGCAGACCCGTTCGTCGGCCGTATCTCGCTGTTCAAAGTCTGCTCGGGAACGCTCAAAGCCAACAGCACCGTCTACAACCCGCTCAAGGAAAAAGATGAGCGCGTCGGCTCTGTTTTCTCGATGGTCGGCAAAAAGCAGAACCAGGTGGATCAGGTCAGTGCCGGGGACATCGGCGCCGTAACCAAGCTAATGGTGACCGCGACCAACGACACGCTGTGTGACCGCAGCAAGGTTCTGACCCTGCCGCAAATCGAATTCCCGGTACCCTGCCTGACCATGGCGATCGTGCCCAAGGTCAAAGGCGAGGAAGACAAGATCATGGCCGGTCTGCATAAGCTTAAGGACGAGGACCCGGTGTTTGGCGTGGTCAACGATCCAGAGACGCGGCAGCTGGTCGTATCTGGCCTTGGCGAACAGCAGATCGATGTCGTGCGCAGCAAGCTGAAGATCAAGTTCAACGTCGAGGCGACTCTGGAAGAGCCGCGCGTTCCCTATCGCGAAACGATCCGCAAGAAAGTCAAGGTCCAGGGCCGGCACAAGAAGCAGACCGGCGGACACGGCCAGTACGGCGATGTCTGGATCGAGTTCGAGCCGGGCGAAGAGGAAGGCCTGGTTTTCGAAGAGAAGATCTTCGGCGGCTCCGTGCCCAAGTCCTTCCATCCGGCCGTCGAAAAAGGCCTGCAGGAGGCGATCGGCCGCGGCATCCTGGCCGGTTATCCGGTTGTCAACCTGAAAGCAACGCTGGTCGACGGCTCCTACCACGATGTCGACTCGTCGGAAATGGCTTTCAAGATCGCTGCCCGCCTGGCCTACAAGGCCGGTCTGCCGCAGGCGTCGCCTGTGCTGCTCGAACCGATCAGCACCGTTGAGATCCATATCCCCGACGATTTTCTCGGCGACATCATGGGCGACCTCAACAAGCGGCGCGGGCGGATCATGGGGATCAACCCGGATGACGACGGCCAGGTCGTACAGGCCGAGGCGCCGACGTCCGAGATGGCGAAATACGCCACCGACCTCAAGTCCATGACCCAGGGCCGCGGCTGGTACACGATCAACTTCGCCCGCTACGAGCAGGCCCCGCAGGTGGTGGCCGACAAGGTCATCGCTGACGCCCGTGCCCGCATGGAGGAAGACGAAGAGTAAACATCCCTTTCATCAAGCAAAAAAGCCTTCGCCCGCATGTCCGGGCGAAGGCTTTTTTATCGGGAAAATATCTTTTATGGGTGATAGAACATCAGCTGCAGCGGCGGTGTCACACCGGTTTGGGGATCGAACTCCATCATCAGGATATCCTTCATGTACACGTTCCAGCGGTCGACGACCGGGCTGCCGGCCTGGACGCGGGCCGCTTTTTCCAGGTCGTCGCATTCGTAATAGCCGAACAGCTGGTCACCGTACAGCCAGATGGTATAGTTATGGATGCCGGCTTCGTTAAGAACGGCCGTCATTTCCGGCCAGATCTCATCGTGGCGCTTTTGGTACTCCTCGGCGGTGCCTGGCCGGATACGGGCGTGCCAGGCGAAACATTTGGCTTGTTTTTCTTCTCGTGTCATCGTGATGGGCTCCTTTCATGTGAACAGGTCTATGGGATCGATGGCGGATCTGGTGGTTGTGCCTGCTGGATGAGCAGTTCGGCGGTGCGCTCCAGGCGGCGGATGACATCGGGCTTGCTGCGCTGGCTCGTCGGAATCCGGCTGATGAAGCGCTCCAGGTAGAGGCCAAGCGAATAGAGGGCATTGCGCTCCTGCAGCAGGATGGTAAAGGCCTGGCTGGCCTCGACCGGCGCGAACAGCGCCGCCTGGTTCTCGTAGCTGGCCAGGCTGCAGCCCAGTGATGCAGCGTCACCGGCGGGAAAAAAATACAGCTCGTAGTTTTTCAGGCTGCGCAAGGCCGCAGCGACACCCAGCAGCCATTCGGCAGATTCCGTCGAATCAAGCCGGAAGGGCCGGTCAAGGAACAGGGCGCAGTCGGAACGGATGACGGCACCCTGGATGAGGATGTCCTCCAGCAAGGTATCGGGGACGAGGTCGATGACCTGTGCGTCCGGATCCGGTTGAACGGGCAAATCGGTATCGAGCTGCCCGGACAGACGGGCAGCCGTTCGCGCAGGCAGGTAATCGATGTTCAGGTGCCACCGGAGCGTGACTTGCCGCTGACCGCTAAGGTTCTCAAGTTCGCCGGCCAGCGCGGCCGCGTTATGGGCGCCGTAAGCCTTGAGAAACGGCTGGCACTGGTTGAGGTAGCCAGCGTATACGTGCGTATAGTATTCGACCAGGGCGGGATCGTCGTCGATTCGGGTCAGGTACTGGCCAGGCTGGTTCGCGGATGACTGCGCATGGCAGGCCAGGCGCCCGCCGACGATAAACAGCGAACTTCGGATGGCCGGATCGTCGTAATTAGGCTTATAGAAGGAATGTATGTGCCCGGCCAAATGAAGCGGCAGCCAGTATTCGACGATCTGGGCGATATCTTGGGACTTGCGGTTGACGATGTGGATGACCGTAATGTGATGCCCGCTCCGGATAACCTGGAACATCAGGCTCATCCAGGTGCGTGTGAAGGCAGGATCGTCCAGCAGCCAGTCCATCGGCTCTTCGCTGACCAGCATGAGCTCACAGGGTTCTTCCTGGTGCAGGATATCCTGGAGCAGATTGATGACCGCCTGGCGTCGTCCGTCGATACCCAGGTAGAACGTGCCCTGTGCCGCCAGGCCCGGCTGCCCCGCTTCAGACCAGCCGGGCAGACTCGGCGAAAAGGCGCCAGAACGGGGGACGGCCGCGGTTACCGCCTGGCGGATGGATCCGACCAGCAGGTCGGGGCCATCCGCGGACATGAGCAGGTGTTCGGGTATGCCAGGCATGTCGCGCCGGTCTTCCGAAGCCAGCCAGTTAGCCAGGGCGTGGGTGCGCGACTGCTTGTCGTCATCTGGCATATCGCGCAGCAAAACGCCCACCAGTTTGTCCAAGTAGGCGCGCTGGTAGGGGTAAGCGTCGATCTGGATGAAAAAGGAGGCCATGGCCGCGATGTGCGGCGAAAGCGCTGAAGGCGTCCGTTCGCCGGATTTCCAACGGCTGACCAGTGACGTATCCACATGGATCGCACGCGCCAGCCGGCTGTTGCTGATTTTAAAGACGCGGGTCAAAAGACTGAGTTTCTCGGCAAACGTCATGGATTGCCTCCGTCTTACCTGCCACGGTTAATGTCCAACATTATGACATTCGGCCGGCTCAGTTGTCAATTTAGGCTTGAGAATGGAAACGAAACCTGATATGATTGGACTGAATCACAGCAGGCAGGCTGCTTCTTCCTGCCGTTCAGCATTCGGCCGAGGCCGGAGCGATAAAAGGAGATTCACCACAGTGGAAGATGGCAGTAGTATAGGTACGATGCTCGCGGCTGTAGCACAGCCGCTTTCTTCGAACACATCCCTGATCCTTGATTTTTTGGTTTTGTTCCTTCTGATCCTGGTCAATGCGTTCTTTTCGGCAACGGAAATCGCCGTTATCACGCTCAACGACAACAAAGTTCGCAAAAAAGCCGAAGAAGGCGACCACATCGCGCGCAAGCTGGTCAAGCTGATCAACGAGCCCGGCAGTTTTCTCGCCACCATCCAGGTCGGCGTCACACTGGCCGGTTTTCTCTCATCGGCTTTCGCCGCGGACATTTTCGCGGATCGGCTCTACGCGGCGATCGGGATTGACCTGCCGATCATCCGTTCCGCCAGCGTGGTGGTCGTGACGGTTATTCTGGCTTATTTTTCGCTTGTGCTCGGCGAGCTGGTCCCCAAGCGGGTCGCGCAGCACAATCCGGAAAAACTGGCCAACGCCGTCGCGTCGATCATCACGGGCCTTGGGAAATTCATGAAGCCTTTCGTCTGGCTGCTGACCCGCTCCACCAACCTGGTCCTGCGCATCCTGGGCATCGATCCGACCCAGACGGACCGGACCGTGACCGAGGAAGAGATCCGCATGATGGTGGATGTCGGCCGTGAATCGGGCAGCATCCATGAAGAAGAAAAAGAGATGATCAACAAGATCTTCGAGTTCAACGACAAGGAAGTGTCCGAAATCATGACCCACCGGACCAGCATTGTCTCGCTCGATGTCGACGCGGACTATGCGGAAGTCCTCGAAGTGGCGATCCACGAGAAATACACCCGGATTCCGGTTTATGACGACAACATCGACAACATCGTCGGCATCTTGCACATCAAGGACCTGCTTTACCACGCCGCCGAAGGGTTTCGCGAACCGTTCTCACTGCGCAACATGATTCGGCCGCCCTATTTTGTTCCGGAATCGAAAAACATCGACGCCCTCTTCCGTGAAATGCAGCGTGACCACGCCCAGATGGCGGTCGCGATCGACGAGTACGGCGGCACCGCCGGTATCGTCACCATCGAAGACCTCCTCGAGGAGATCGTCGGCAACATTCAGGACGAGTACGACGAGGAAGAGCTGGAAATCGTCCGCAAGGATGACCAGACCTGGCTGATCGACGGCCTGGCGGACCTGGATGAAGTCGGGGAGGCGATCGGCATCGAGTTTCCCGATGACGACTTCGACACCATGGGCGGATTTGTTATCAGCCAGTTAGGCCGTATCCCGGAGGAGAACGAGCTCCCTGCCGTTACTTATGAAAATCTTGTCATCAAGGTGCTGGCCATGGAAGAGAAGCGGGTGTCTAAAGTCGAAATTCTCGTTCAGCCTGATCCGTCTGAAGACACAGAAGAAGCCTGACGGCCGGAACGCGGGAGGAAGCAATTTGGCGCGCTACGGCTATATTTTGCTGGACGGCTATGACGGAGACATCAGCAGGCAGGCGATGCAGCTGGATACGATCGGCGAATTCACGCGTATCTTTATCGACCGCAATCTCAAGGCCTCGTCGGGACGCGAGCAGCGGCGCCGGCTCCTGGCCCTGCTGCAAAGCGGCGATGTGGTGTACACCGCCTCAATCGACCGCTTCTGCAGCCACTTGCGCGATTTCTTAGCCTGCGTGAGACGGATCGAACAGGCCGGTGCGGAACTTGTTGTTCTCGGCGAGGGACTGGATACGCGCAGCCCGTCCGGCAAGCAGGCGCTGAAAACCCTCGCTGCCTTCGAAAAATTGGATTTCACCTACCAGTCGGAACGGAAAAAAGCCGGCATCTGCAAAGCGCGCGCGTCCGGGCGGCGCATCGGAAGGCCCCCCATGCCCATTCCGCCCGGATTTCGCGAGATTTGCCGGGCCTGGGCGGAGGGACGGATCAGCGGACGGGAAGCCGCAGGCCAAAGCGGGTTGAAAAGCACGAGCTTCTACAAAAAAGCCGCTGAACTTGGGTTCAAGGCGCCTGCCCGGAAGAAGACAGAATCCCCGTAGCCTGTTCATATTGGTGTCACAATATTCCTGTATCATCGGGCCAGACAATTGCCTGCGGCGCGCGGGCTGTGTATAATGGATCGGAATGACAACCAAACATAAAGGATGGATAACCATGCGTGACGTTCCCAAAGCACCTGAACAGTGGAAGGCTCAGCAACAGCGTGCCGAGCGCAAGGCCCGTCTGGCGAAAATGAAAGCCAAGGAAGGCGGCAAAAAACAGATCAAGACCAGCAACCCGCTGGCGCGCCTGATCACCATTGCCGTTCTGGTCGTCGCCCTGCTGGCAACCGGCCTGTGGGCGATTGTCCGCAGCGGACTGCCCCAGCAGAAACTGACCGCCCTGACGGTCGGAAGCGAAGCGGTCAAGGCCGTGGATGTCAACTATTACTACTTCCAGACACTGGGCAACTACGGTCTCGATCCGGCTGATCCGCAAACCGAAGCCACCTTGAAGGCACCCAGCGGCATCGAAGGGTTTGAGACAAACGCCGATTATTTGAAGGACCTGGCGATCAAGGACCTGCAGCAGGATGTCATGCTGGCCGACCAGGCTCGTCAGGCCGGTGTGTCCCTAACCGAAGAGGACCAGGCCCTGATCGACAACTACATGAAAAATTTGTCCTCTGCCGCCCTGCAGGAGAAGGTCACGCTGCAAAACTACCTGATCACGGCGTTTGGGCCCGGCATGAACGAAAACGACCTGCGGCGCTGTACAGAGCGTTTGCTGCTGGCCGACCGCTATGCCGCGCAAAAAGCGGACAGCTTCACCTTTACCGATGCCGAACTCCAAGCTGCCTACGAGAAAAACCCGGACAGCTACGATGTCATCGACTACCGCGTCTTCTACCTGGCGGCCGATTATGAGACCGGCGCCACGGATGCCATAAAGACCAAGGCGATGGAAGATGCGAAAAAGCAAGTTGACGCCATGCTGGAGCGGATCACCGATGGCGATTCGTTCCGCGAACTGTGCATCGAATACGCCAGTGAGTCGGACAAGGTGCAATACAAGAACGAAGACTACTCCCTGCGGACCAGCAAGCATAAGAGCGAAGTCACCATGACGGCCCAGAACACATGGCTGTTCGACGCCGCGCGCAAAGCGGGCGACAAGACGATCATCGATTCGGTCTCCGGCTATTATGTGCTCTATTTCGAAGCGCGCCGCAAAGCGGAATATCAGCGGGTCGACGTTCGCCATATCCTGATTTCCGCCAACCGCTCCTCCGCCACCGAGGAGCAGATCAATGCCGCCAGGAAAAAGGCGGAAGACCTGCTGGCCGAGTATGAGGCCGGCGCGAAAACCGAGGCGGCCTTCGCCGAACTGGCCAAGGCGAACACCGCTGACAGCAACGCCGAACAGGGCGGCCTCTACGAAGCGGTTAACCGTGGCCAGATGGTCAAGGAATTTGAAGACTGGTGCTTTGACCCGGCCCGCATGACCGGCGATACCGGGATTGTCCAGACCGATTTTGGATTCCATGTCATGTATTATGTCGGCCCAGCCGGCATGGATTGGGTTTTCAGCGCCACCGACACCTTGAAGGGTGAAGCATACCAGGCATACCTGGAAGAGGAAGTAAAAAACTATCCATACAAAATCAGCACATTCGGATACCGTTTCGTTGGCTGAACAAATCAGGAACCGGATCCGGCAGCCAGGCCGGATCCGGACCCCGGTTGGGTTCCCCGCTAAAAAAAGGTGTCAATTTTCGTTGACACCGTTCGATGCGAGTGTTATTATTTTATAACGCGTCATAAAGTGGAGGCATATCGCCTGCACTTTCTTGCTGCGAAAGACTCTTTTCAAATCAATTATAGCATTTGCAGAGGAGTCGTCAATATTGAGTCAAGGTTATTGTTGTGAATGACCAACAAAACGGCACTGCCGAAGCTTGCGTGAGGTGATCATTAATGGTGCGACCCGTCCAATTGGGCAGAACCGAGCGAATGTCCTATTCCAAGATCAATGAAGTGATCGACATTCCCAATCTTATCGAGATCCAGAAGAACAGCTATCAATGGTTTCTCGATGAAGGCCTGATGGAAGTTCTGCGCGATGTGTCGCCGATAACTGATTATTCAGGCGATATCGAGTTGTCTTTCATCGACAAGGAATTTGATGTTCAAGCACCGACTTATTCCATCGAAGAATGCAAGGAGCGCGACGCAAATTTTGCCGCACCGCTCAGAGTCAAGGTTCGGCTGCGCAACCGCAAGGACGACATCATCAAAGACCAGCATATCTATATCGGCGAGTTCCCGATCATGACCGAGAACGGCACCTTTATCATCAACGGTGCCGAGCGCGTGATCATCAGCCAGCTGGTGCGTTCGCCGGGCGCCTATTTTGACATCGCCCTGGACAAAACCGACAAAGAGCTGTATTCGTCCCAGATCATCCCCAACCGCGGTGCGTGGCTGGAATACGAAACGGACAGCAACGACCTGATCTGGGTCCGCGTCGACCGCACGCGCAAGTTCCACCTGACCATCCTGCTCCGGTCCCTCGGCTTTGGCACCAACGAGCAGATCGTCGAGACGTTCGGTGAAGAGAACAGCCTGATGCAGACCATGCTCAAGGATGGCTGCCGCAACCGCGAGGAAGGCCTGCAGGAGCTGTACAAGAAACTGCGTCCCGGCGAGCCGGTTTCGGTTGAAGGGGCCGAATCGCTTCTAAACAACATGTTCTTCGACCCCAGGCGTTATGACCTGGCCCGGGTTGGCATTTACAAGATCAACAAGAAGCTGGCTTTGGCGACGCGCCTGGTCGGGCATCGCGCCGCCCAGAATGTCGTCGACGACAATGGCGAGCTCCTGGTTGCTGCAGACGAGATCATCACGGCCGAAGCTGCCCGCCAGATTCAAGGCGCCGGCATCAATGAGGTGATTGTGTTCCCGATCCTGGTTGTCGGCAGCACCGTCAACCAGTCCGAGAACAAGCTGAAGATCATCGGAAACAACCGCGTCGACGCGGCCGATTTCCTCAAGCGTTATTTCAGCGCCGACGAACTGGGTGACCTGGATGTCAAGTCCCTGGGTCTGACCGAGAAAGCGCGCACCGGCATCCTGCGCAGCCTGATCATGGAAGCCAAGGCGCACGCTGACCCAATCGCCGAGCTCAAGCGCCAGATCATGGACCACATTCCTGACCTGATGCCCAAGCATCTGACCGTCGATGACATCGTGGCTTCGGTCAGCTACATCATCGGCCTGGAATACGGGATCGGCAATCGCGACGATATCGACCACCTGGGCAACCGTCGCATCCGTTCGGTCGGAGAGCTGCTCCAGAACCAGGTCCGTGTCGGCTTCTCCCGCATGGAGCGCGTCGTGCGTGAGCGCATGGGCACCTTGACCGACATGGCTGCGGCCACGCCGCAGATGATCGTCAACACCCGCCCGGTCAGCGCGGCGATCAAGGAGTTTTTCGGTTCCAGCCAGCTGTCCCAGTTCATGGACCAGCCCAATCCGCTGGCTGAACTGACACATAAGCGCCGCCTTTCCGCACTGGGTCCCGGCGGCCTGTCGCGTGAACGCGCCAACTTTGAAGTGCGCGATGTTCACTCGTCGCATTACGGCCGCATGTGCCCGATCGAGACACCTGAAGGACCGAACATCGGCCTGATCAACTCCCTGGCGACCTACGCCCGGGTCAATCGGTACGGCTTTATCGAAA
>Ga0123335_1002585_pt1 | contig 26679 bp, 22 predicted proteins | sample BiotimSIPDNA_2_FD_89707 | JGI IMG/M metagenome (GOLD analysis project Ga0123335, IMG submission 89707) | Anaerobic biogas reactor microbial communites from Washington, USA - Biogas_R2 time_0 SIP DNA | ecosystem: Engineered > Bioreactor > Anaerobic > Unclassified | place: Washington, USA...
ATTTTTGTTGATTGAGACTATCGTTTTCATAAACCGATAGTATCCCTCAATTCCACCAAATAGTCTAAACTGTCGCATATTTAAGACCTTTCTAAAGTCTCAAATGTATCGCGACCTAAACACCATATAATCCACATCTTTATCACCTCTGCCGGAAAGATTCACAATAATTGTTTGAGACGCATCCAATTGAGGAGCTAATTTAATGGCATGTGCTACTGCATGTGCACTCTCTAGCGCTGGAATAATTCCCTCAACCTTTGAAAGAAGTGTGAAAGCCTCAACTGCTTCATTATCATTAATAGTAACATATTCAACTCTTTCTGCATCTTTTAGATAAGAGTGCTGAGGACCAACTCCCGGATAATCAAGTCCTGAAGCTATTGAATGAACTGGCAAGGGTTGATCGTTCTCGTCTTGAAGCAAATAGGTAAACATACCGTGGATTATTCCTGGTCTTCCAAGAGTTAAAGTCGCTGCATGATCTCCAGGCTTAAAACTTTTTCCGGCTGGCTCAACTCCAATCATCTTAGTTGGATCATTCATAAAAGCTTGAAATAAACCAATGGCATTTGAACCTCCGCCAACACAAGCAATCAAGTAACTGGGTAATTTATCCTCTTTCAGCAAAAACTGTTTCTTTGCTTCAACTCCCACCAATGATTGGAAATCTCTAACCATCATAGGATAAGGGTGAGGACCAACCACAGAACCAATTCCAAAAAAAGTTGTCTTGCTTTCTTGAACAAACTTGGCAAAAGCACTGTCAACCGCATCCTTTAAGCATTGCCCTCCAGACGTTACTTCAACTACAGTAGCGCCCAGCATCTTCATTCTGAGTACATTCTGGTGCTGTTTCTTAACATCAATTGCTCCCATATGAATTTCACACTCTAAACCCGTAATTGCCGCGGCAGTAGCTAAAGCAACTCCGTGCTGACCCGCTCCTGTCTCCGCCAATAACTTTTTCTTGCCCATTCGCTTAGCCAACAAAGCCTCCCCTAAAGTATGATTAATTTTGTGAGCACCTGTGTGATTTAGATCTTCTCTTTTCAAGTAGATTTTTGCCCCGCCTAGATTGTTTGTTAGATTTTTTGCAAAAAACAAGGGAGATGGTCTTCCAACATAATCTGCTAACAACTGCTGATATTCACTAAGAAACTGCTTGTCTTTTTTTGCATCTAAGTATGCTTCCGCTACTTCTTGCAAAGGTTTTTCTAGTTCAGGAGGCACAAATCTTCCCCCATATTCTCCAAAATAACCTTGATTATTTGGAAGTTTAGCTAGTTGTTCATATTGATTGTTCGTTTTCATAATTATCTTTTTTTTGTAACTTAATAAAAAAAACCGCCTATGATAGGCGGTAGCGATGTAAAGAAATATAACAAAGTTACCACCTACCTAGAGAGGCAGTCCACCAACTAAAACTAATTTTATTAAAAAAAGATTTTTGCATTGAAAGAATATTTTATAATAGCCATCAATTCTCGTCTACAGCTCCTCGATCTCAATCTTTGGAGAGTTGTCAACCTCATCCTCAATTAAAGACAAATATTTTTCTGTTGTAGTAATTCTTTTGTGTCCTACTAACTGAGAAACATAAACAAGAGGTGTGCCAGCCCTTAGTTGTTCGACAATAAAAGTATTGCGAAGATCATTTAAAGTTGCATCTTTGATACCAGCTAGCGAGAAACAGCGATCAACAGCTGAGCGGATATTTCTGACTAAAAAAGGTCTACAAGTTTTAGTAAGAAAAATCTCTTTTTCTCTCGCCTTTGGCCTAACTCTTAAATAATCAATTAAAGCCTGTTTAGCTGGTTTATTAAGAGGAACTTTACGACCATCTCTACTTTTTTGCGGTTTTATTTCAATGATTCCACGTTCTAAATCGACGTCACTAGTTTCTAAACTAGCCAACTCACTAATTCTCATTCCTGTTTGAAGCAATAATTCGACAATTGCAAAAATTCTCACATCGCCTCTACAAGCATCCCTCAAAGCTCTATATTCCATTTTTGATAAAAATCTTGGAGGACTCTGTTGAATTTTTGGATGAGCAATCTCAATCGCTGGACTAGAATCAAGAATTCCTTCAGATACCAAATACCTAAAGAATGATTTTATAGAATTAATTTTTCTTGAAATAGACTTATCGGTATAACGACGTTTTTTTAATAATTCTTGAAATTGAGAAATGTCGTCATGATTAATCTGATCTACTGCTTCTTTTCCTTGTTCTAAAACATACTCTCCAAGTTGCTCAATATCTTTCGTATAGGCCAAAACTGTTGCATGAGCTTTTCCACTATCCCGGAGATTTTTATCATATAAATTATATGCTTGTTTGAAATTTAATCCTTGAGTTGATTCTTCCATGTGTCAAAATATAAGTAATTAAAATTGTCAAAACCTTATCGAGCAAAAAATCATTCTTGTCTTTTTCTTACTATTAAAAATATTTAATATATTAATATTTGATTAATATAAGATAGGCTCTTGATGTCTTATAATATCATAAACTAACAAATTGTACATATGAAGTTAGCTAAGATTGATGTTAAATAAATAGGTATAATTATGACTAAATTAATCAAAACAAAATGATTAAAAAAATAAAAATGGTTATTGAAAAAATAGTTTTGAGTCCTATCTTCATACTACTTTTTACATTATTGGCATGCTACTTTTTACTTCAAAACAATAAAAAATTAAGAAGAATCGAGCTATCCAGAAGCAATATTCATTTAACTGAAAAAGAAGTTTCATCTCTGCAGAACTCTATTGAAAAACTTGATTTTGAACTTGATCAAGCAAAAGATCCTTTAAACCAAGAACGGATTGCTAGAGATCAACTTCTCCAACAAAAAGAAAATGAATTAGTACTGAAATTACCAGATTTTATTGAGTCAGAAATAAAAATCGAGGAAGTTAAAGAAAAAAGTAACTTTGAGCAGTGGCTCGAGCTGCTTCAATAAGAGAAGGAAAAAAATGTTGCGGGACTAGGAGTCGAACCTAGCCTGCGAGATTATGAGCCTCGCGTGCACCGTACACTATCCCGCGCTTAGATTAGCTATTATAACTAAGAAGATAACGATATACAATTCTTCTGGTAACAAATAGCAAAAACAAACAAAAACGTAGCAGGGGTGAGGCTCGAACTCACGACCTCAGGTTTATGAATCCTGTGCTCTAACCAACTGAGCTACCCTGCCAAAAGATTAGTCATATTTTATCTCAAGAGAATGATTTGGGCAACGAGTGCTTTGTAATTTTTAATTAAGATGATTTTTAGCAAATTAAACTAAAGGCGGGGGCAATAAAATTGCCCCCGCCTTCTTTAAATCCATTCGTTAAACTCAACTCCTACATCATTCCCCCCATACCGCCCATACCGCCCATAGCTGCAGCCGCAGCTACATCATCTTTCTTTTCTGGAGCATCTGTTACCAGACACTCTGTAGTAAGAATCATTGACGCTACCGATGATGAGTTTTGAACAGCGGCGATCGCTACTTTTGCTGGTTCAATCACTCCCGCTTTTACAAGATCCTCAAACTCATTAGTAAGAGCATTAAATCCCCAAGTTGGGCTGTCCTTTTCTTTAATTTGACCAAGCACCCAACCAGCATCTACACCAGAATTCGTAGCCAACATTCTAATTGGCTCATCTAAAACAGCCTTTACTAACTCAATTCCAGTTTTTTCATCTTCGCTATCGGCGCTTGCCACAAGCTTTTCCAAAACTTTGGCAGCCTGAACATAAGTAACGCCTCCACCAGGAATGATACCTTCTTCAATAGCAGCCTTAGTTGCCTCTTTAGCATCCTTAACTCTTTCTTGAAGATTTTTCATCTCAATCTCGGTATTAGCACCTACTTGGATAACGGCCACTCCACCAGTAAGCTTAGCTTTTCTTTCCTGGAGTTTTTCGATATCAAAATCAGAGGTTGACTGCTCAATTTGAGCATCAATTTGAGCTACACGAGCATCAATATCCGTTTGAGATCCCTTGCCCCCAACAATTCTAGTAGTGTCTTTTGATGCACGTACTGTGTCGGCCTGACCCAAATCTTCAATCGTTGCATCTTCAAGTTTTTTGCCAACCTCACTAGTGATAACATTACCACCAGTTAAGATAGCTATGTCATGAAGCATCTCTTTTCGGCGATCACCAAATCCTGGAGCCTTAACAGCTAAAGCCTTAAAGGTACCTCTTAATTTATTTACTACTAAAGTCGTAAGGGCTTCGCCCTCAATATCATCGGCAATAATTACTAACGACTTACCAGCATTAACCACTTTTTCTAATAAAGACAAGACATCTTTGATGCTTGAGATTTTCTGGTCAGTAATCAAGAGGTATGGATTTTCCATAACCGCTTCCATGTTATCGGAATCGGTAACAAAGTATGGCGAAGCGTAACCCTTGTCAAACTCCATCCCTTCTTTGTGGTCGATGGTAATCTCCATGGTTTTGCCTTCTTCAACTTCAACCACTCCATCTTTACCAACTAATTTTAAAGCCTCAGCAATCTTAGCTCCGATCACTTCATCTTGAGCTGAAATTGTAGCTACCTTTTCCCAATCGGTTTCCTGAACTGGCTTGGCTAGAGTACGAATCTTCTTGACTACTTCAGCAACTGCTTTATCAATTCCACGCTTCATAATCATGGGATTTGTACCAGAAGTAACATACTTCATTCCAATGTTACTCATCTTTTGAGCTAACAAAGTAGCGGTAGTTGTTCCATCTCCAGCAACATCGTTGGTCTTAGATGCAGCTTCTCTAACTAGCTGTGCACCCATATTCTCAAACTTGTCTTCAAGCTCAATTTCCTTGGCAACACTGACTCCATCATGAACAACGTTGGGAGCACCCCAAGATTTATCTAAAGCGACGTTGCGTCCTTTTGGACCGAGCGTAGTGGTAACCGCATCAGCTAACTTATTAATACCGATGAGCATTTTTTGTCGGGCATCGTCCCCGAATAAAAGTTGTTTTGGCATATTTTTATTTTCTTTAATTTATTATTTTTTTTCTAATTTTTATGAGTAATTATTTCTTGCTGACTACAGCCAAGATGTCATCAAACTTCAAAAATTGATACTCAACATCATCAAGCTTAAAATCATTACCGCCCCATTTTTTGTAAATAACCATATCACCAACTTTTACAGGACACTTAAATTCCTTGACTCCACTTTCCCAAACACTACCACCACAAGCTAATACCTTTCCTTGTTGAGGTTTCTCTTCTTCAGATTCTGGCAAGTATAAACCAGAAGAGGTTTTAGTTTCTGTTTGAATTGGCTCAACCAAAACATAACCAATGTTTGGCTTGAGATCAGAGGGCTTAAGAGATTTCATAAAGATTCCCTTTCTTTTTTGAGAATAATTTTTAACTTTCGCGAGTTCGGACAGGTGTAAAAAGCTAACAAATAATTATTAGCAGAGGATCATCGCGATCACTAGCAGTTATATTACAGGAGTGCTAAAAAGTTGTCAAGATTAAATTCTGTATAAATAAAAGCCTAGTTTATCTCACCTCGTCCACCCCCAATTACCTGCTCAACAGTAGATAGAGCTCGGCGAATATCGCTCATCAAAGAAAGTGAAAGCTCCATTCCCTCTGCATCCAGTTCTATACCATCAAGAACTAGCATAGAATCGTTCATTAACTCCTCTAAGAATTTATCAACTAAATCCTGATTATCAACCAACCAAGTTGGTTGGGTTTTACTCATGCTTTGAATAAAGGAATCAAGCGCCAAAGTGATTTGACGAACTCGACGAGATTGAACATAAAGATCAAATTTAGTCTCTAAATTCTCAGAATTTTTTTGAGAAAGACCAGTCAAATAAATTTGACCGAGATTTGGTGTTTTACTTTTCATTATTAGCTTAATTATAACAGACCAGACAACCCAAGCTAACCAGTTTTACATTAATGATAAAATACATCCGATCTGGAAATATGAAAATAGTTAAACTAACAAATAATCCCGATAATACAAATGACGCTGTCTTCTTGGCCATAAACGCATTAAATAAAGGCGGATTAGTGATATATCCCACAGAAACTGTTTATGGGATTGGTGCTGATGCCACCAATCAAAATGCCATAGATAAACTCCTAAACTACAAATCCCGCCGAGAAGGCAAACCTTTGTCGATTGCTGTAACTGATCAAGCTATGGCTAAGAATTTTGTTGAGTTGAATGACCAAGCGATTCAATTCTATCAACGATTTTTACCAGGACCATATACTATAGTGTCAAAAGACAAAGGAAAGTTGGCAAAAGGAGTCGCTTCCGAGTTTAGCACCCTAGGTATCAGAGTTTCTAGCCATCCATTAATAAATAAACTCGTTGAGGGTTTCACTAAACCAATTACGGCAACTTCTGCCAACTCTTCTGGTAAAAAACGCCCATACTCTATCTTGGACATTCTAGATAATATTTCAGATAAACAAAAAAATTTGATCGATTTGATTATCGATGCCGGAACATTGCCTAAAAATGAACCTTCAATTGTGATCGATACCACCCATTCAACCCCCCTAACCCTACGTTCTCAAATAGATATCCCTGAAAAATCCGTATCTATCACAAGCATCTCTGATCAAGAAACCAAAGAAATTGCTGGAAAACTATTACTTAAAAACTGGGAAAGAGTTAATAAAAGAGGCTTAGTTATAGCTCTTGATGGAGAGCTTGGAGCTGGCAAGACAGTTTTTGCCAAAGGTGTCGCTAATTTTTTACAAATAGATCAGCAGATAACCTCACCCACATATACTTATATCAAAGAATATGAGTATTCCCGTCATCAAACTAATGGCATCTTTTATCACCTTGATTTGTGGAGATTAGACGATGAAGAGTTAGCCAAAAGATTAAGAATCGAAGAACTGGTAAAAAAGAATAATGTCATTGTTATTGAGTGGTGGGATCAAGCTAAACAGTTTCTCAACAATTTAAATCCAGACATTTTTATTCAATTGGATATCCTTGAAAATGAGCAAAGAAAATTAATCATCAGTGAGCAAAAATAAGTATGACCGCAATTTTTCCAGCTCACGCTATTTCTACTAAAACTCTACCTCTTATTCTGGCTATAGATACCTCATGTGATGATACTTCGGCAGCGGTAACTCTGGGGAACATAGTGCTATCAAATGTTGTAGCTTCACAAACTAAAATACATGCTCCTCACGGAGGTGTTTTCCCAACATTGGCCAAGTTAGCTCATAAAGAAAACATCGAGCCAACAATCTTAAAAGCTATTTCTCTTGCAGGAATTGATTACTCAATACTTGATGCCATTGCAGTTACGGTAGGCCCTGGCTTAGCTCCAGCTTTAGAAATTGGCATTAATCATGCAAAAAAAATGGCGAATGATTTAAATAAACCCCTATTTGGCATCAATCACCTTGAGGCTCATGTGTTATCTGCGCTGGCTTCAAGAAATCACAAAAACCTACACATAATAAAATATGTAAAAGAAAAAAAACAAAAAATATCCTCAAGTCATTGGTTAGGAATTGATAAGTCAATCAATCAAAGAATCAAGTTTCCTGTTCTTGGTTTGATCTTTTCTGGAGGACACTCTCAATTTATTCAAGTAAATAATATTGGTCAATATAAAATTTTAGGAGAAACTGTTGATGACGCTCTTGGAGAAGCACTTGATAAAGTTGGCAGAATGCTTGGTTTGGGCTATCCCGCAGGGCCAGTGATTGAACAACTTGCCAAAAAAGGTAATAAAAACAGATTTTCATTTCCTCTACCGATGACTACAACTCATGATTTTAATCTTAGTTATTCTGGTTTGAAGACTGCTGCTCATCGCTTAATCAAATCACTTGAGCAAAAAGAGATGACACAACAACTGGTTCAAGATTTTTCGGCTTCATTTCAGGAAGCTGCCTTTAGACATCTTTGTTATAAATTAGACAAGTTGTTAATTGATCAAAGTATTCCCAAATTTTCCGAAGTCTGGCTCGGTGGAGGTGTTGCCAATAACATTTATCTCAGAAAAAAAATTAGAGAATCTTTAAATGTTCATAACCTGAAACTAAAAACTCCTTATGAAAAAAGACTATGTTCGGACAATGCCGCTATGATCGGAGTAACAGCTGGACTGAGAATACTAAATAACTCGATAAAACCGATTGAAAATCCTGATAGAAAACCGAGTTGGAATATTGATCAAGCATTAATAGACTAAAGGAAATACATAATAAGTGGTCTTACTCTATCTAAACTGATAGAATATCAACAAAATAAAGTATCTACTTAACATGCACCAATTCTCACATACTTCTGTTATTGGCTCCCCAGTAGAAAATAGTTGGTCTCAAGTTGTTGCAACATCAAATCAAAAATTATTCTGCGCCATCGCTGTCAAAGGTACTAACGCTAAGAATATTGGTTTTGAGTTAATTCAACTTATCGAAGCTCATTCTCAGTTTTCTCAAACTTCAGTTCATAACTTATTGCTTGATTTACTTAAACAAGCTAGAGATCGTGAAGTGGTATTGCAACTTTCATTTTTTTGTTTAACCGATTCAGATAACGATAATCCTGCAAAAGTAATTCTAGCCACTAATCAAGGACAAATCTTATTAAAAAGATCTGGAAAAATAGCTACTCTCATTAATTCTGACAGAGAGCTCAAGCTTTTATCAGGATCTCTTAAACAAGGAGATGAATTTCTGCTTGCAACAGCTCAAGCTGAACAACTTGAACAATCTATTAGACAATTGCTAATAAATGATCATTCTCTTGATGCTTTTAGCTCAAATCTTGAACAAAAAGTGAGAATGCTCATTGATAGCTCTTTGTTTGCAATTTCACTCATAAAAATTGATCGACTAGCAGAAATTAGAGTAATCGAATCAACTCCAAATAATACACATAAATTTCTCGAAAAACTGTCAGTCTCGCATAATTCTTTAAACAAACAAGATAAAAATCAAAAACATAACCAAGATGAAACTGAGATTAATCGAGCTTCTTTTGAGCTAAAGAAAACAGCTGACAACGACAGCAAAACCAAGATAGTCAGCAATAATTATCAAGAAATGTCTTTAGAGTCCCCAAAAGAAACCAACAATCTAACAGATCAATCATTAGAAAAAAAACAAGATATTACAATTAAGGTTAGTGTTAAATCGGTCAGTCGGTTTTTTCTAGCGATACTAAAAAAAACAAGGAGTTTGTTTATATATCTCTTTTCCTTAATAAAAAACAATTTTGTCAAAATAGTTAATTTTTTAAAAAAAAAATTAAAACGTAAACCTGCTGAAAAATCAGTAGCTGAAATAGACAAAGAAAAGCCAACCTCTAGTCTAGAAACTAATCAGAGCTTTGATCTTACCTCTGCTCCATCAACTAGATTCAGCAAAGTATCAAACAAACTGCGTTACTCAAAAATTATTAATTTTTTTAACAAATTTTCACATAAAGACATCTATTTAAATAAAAAGAGTCCAAAAAATATTAAGGTTGTTATTGGAATTATTCTTTTATTGCTAATTTTTGGAACAATTGGATTGTGGATAAAAGCAACAATAACCAAAAACCATCAATTAGCCAAAGATTCATTAATACCTGCTCAAGAACTCTTAGCTCAGGCTGAAGAGTTAATAGATGATGACATCATCCAAGCAAGAAATAAAACTTCTGAAGCTATTGAGCTTGCTCTGATATCCCAAAAAGAACTTGAAAATACGCGTTTTGTCTCCTCAATTTTTTCTAACTTTATCGATGATGCTAAAGTTCGCTTTCAAGAAATTGACGGTTTAATGGAGGTTGCACAACTTGAAGTTTTTTATGATTTAAGCGAAGATCAACCAGGTTTCCTAACTTCAGTTGCTGCCAATAATAAACAAACTCTTTTTTTTGCTGATTCCCAACAAAAACAGCTTCTTGCCCTTAACCTCCCAAATAATCAGCTTGTTAACTACTCAATCAATGAGATCGATTCAATAAAAAGTATTACTGTATCAAATGAAAATCTTTATATTCTCAATTCTGGAATTTATCAAACAACTCTAGATGAAACCCAAGAAAATGGGAATGAGCAAGCTAAACTTAAAATTGGTCCACTGCAGTTAATAAAAGAAGAAGGAGATTCTGATCGAGGAGGCATTCTCGTAGGTTTTTATGAAAGTTATCTCTATGTTTTTAATCCAGAAAAAAGAAATATTTACCGATATGTTGTTCGTGAAGATGAGCTATCTGAACCAATTGGCTGGCTTACTAATAAACAAGGTATTGAGTTTGATAAAGTCTTTTCGATGGCAATCGATGGCCAAATCTGGTTAAGTACCAACGAAGGTAAAATCACGCGCCTTGAACGAGGAATTCCTATAGAATTTTCCATAGAAGGATTAGAGGAAGAGTTTAAAAACCCCTTGGTACTCTTTACTAATTCAGACACAAACAATCTTTACATTCTAGAATCAGAAAAAAACCGAGTAGTTGTGCTAGCTAAAGACGGTAAATTTATTAAACAGATTACAAGCCCAACTTTAGCCAGTACCACCCAACTGCTAGTGGATGAAAACAATAAAAAAGCTTTCGCAATCAGTGGTTCAATCATTTATTCCATTGATTTATAAAGTCTTTAGGATTCTTCTATTCATCAAGCTCACACATTCCTGATAAAATGCAACTATGTTATTAATAAAGAATCGCCGAGCCAAACACGACTACGATATTAAACAAACCTGGGAAGCTGGCGTGGTTTTGTTAGGCCATGAAGTAAAGAGTTTGCGTCTCAAACACGCAAGTCTAGAAGGCAGTTACATAAAAATTCTTAATCAAGAGGCTTGGCTGATCAATGCCAACATTAATCCCTACCGCTACTCCAATTTAGAGAACTATGATCCAAAAAGAACAAGAAAGCTTTTATTAAGTAAAAAAGAGATTTATCAACTGATTGATGCTGCTCAATCAAAAAAACAAACCGTTGTACCACTTGAGTTCTTTCTTTTCAGAAATATGATTAAGATAAAAATCGGTGCTGGAAAAGGAAAAAAGGAGTTTGAAAAACGATCAGAAATCAAGAAAAGAGACCTAAAAAGGCAGATGTCAAAAGAATTCAAAAGCTCTAACTTAAAGATTTAATTCTGATTATACCCCGTGAGCTTGCTCCGAGGAACAGATCAGAATTGGGGGTTCTAGGGGGAATTCCCCCTAGTGTGACTTGGGGTTTAATACCCCTAGTCACAGGGGAGCAGGCTTTGATCTTGCAAAGCAAGACAAAACGCTGAGGGGTTTACCCCTCAGAAATGAGCTCCTTATTTATCAAAATATAAATTAGCGAATTTATTACGAGGCTGCAAAAATTTCTTATGAGTTTGGTAAAAAGATACTGGTACTATGTTTTTTATAGTCTATTAAGCTTGCTATTAATCTTTTTTTTAGCTACTCCTATCAGAATGACAGCTGTCGATCTTGGTAGACATCTAGCCAATGGTCGAGAAATATTCTCAGGAAATACCAACGTTCTTTTCCAAAATCATTACTCATATAGTATGGAGGGTCAAGAATTTATTAATCATCACTGGTTATTTGGAGTAGTTGTCTTTTCACTAGAAAAGATCACTGGGTTTGCTGGAATCCACATCTTTAATATTATCGTTCTAATCATCGTTTTATGGATTTTACTAGGATTAATTGAGAAAAAAAGCAATCCTTCAATAACAACATTATGGGGAATTTTGGCAGTGATGTTTTTATCTACAAGACCTGAAGTTCGTCCAGAAACCTTAGGACTGTTGTTTATAGCAAACTCTCTACTACAAATTTCAAACATTATTTTAAAGAAAAATCTTACTCGCTCGAAATTAATTTTGCTGCTTTTTCAACAGTTACTATGGGTAAACACTCACATCACTTTTATTTTTGGAATTATTTTGATCGGTTTACTTTGGTTTTCCTCTTATGCTCTACACAGCCCAAACCTAAGCTCAAAAATAAACAAAAAGCTCTTCTTTTTCACAATTATTCTTTCGTTAACTTCTGTACTAAATCCTAATTTCATTCAAGGAGCTCTTGAACCTTTTAACATTTTCACCGATTATGGATATAGCATTGTGGAAAACCAAACATTATTGTTTTTGTGGAAAGTTATTGCCCACCCTACTTTTTACCAATATTTATTTTTCATGTCTTTTTCCGTACCTTTGGTTTTATGGAGTTTTACTCATCTATCTTGGTTTGAACGAGCCTTATTTGTAATTGGCTCAATTATGGGTTATTTAGCATTAAGAAACATACCCATATTCGTATTATTTACATTTCCAACAACGGCTAAAGCTTCATTAATATTTATAAGAAACATCCAAAAAAAACATGGCTTATCATTCTCAAATAAATCGATCGTTCTACTTTTTTCTCAACTATATTTTCTAGTCAGTATAATAATTCTTTCTGGATTTAATCCACAGCGAGCCACAATCTTTAATCGAAAAATAGGAATAATTCCCGAAGAACAGGAGGCTGCAAAATATATTATAAATAATAAGCTTTCAGGACCAATTTTTAATAATTATGATATCGGTAGTTATCTAATCTACTATCTTTACCCATCTCAAAAAGTTTTTGTAGATAATCGACCAGAAGCTTATAACAAAAAATTTTTGCAAGATACCTATATTAAAATGCAACAGAATCCTGAGAAATGGACCGAGGTTGTTGATGAGTATCAAATCAAAACAGTTGTTTTTGGCATTCAAGATATAACTCCTTGGGCTCAAGAGTTTCTCCGTTTCATAGAAGATAAACAGGAATGGGACAATGTTTATAAAGATCAATATGTGTCAATTTGGATAAAGAAAAATATTATAGAAGCATCTTGATAAATCTGCCAGACTAGGCTTTAATAGATACTAAATAAATTGTAATAATTATTTTCACACTATGCCCAAAAAAGTATTTTGGCCAGCTTCATTAGCAGTTATGGGATTCATACTACTTAGCTCAAACCTAGGAATGTTGCCTCATAATTTATGGAATCTCTGGCCAATTATTCTAATTGTTGTTGGACTTGGAGGACTTGTCACAGCCGACAGAGATGAATGGCTTTGCGAAACACCAAAAAAAGCAACAAAAAAAACTAGTACTAGTAAAACCACCAAAAAAGCTAAGTCAAAAAAGAAAAAAACTTCAAAAAAGAAGTAACTTATTTTAGAAATAAAATCAAACAATGATACAGTCTGCAGATAATTTCCAGATAGCTATTGATGGGCCTGTTGCAGCCGGCAAAGGAACAGTTTCAAGATTAGTGGCAGACAAATTAGGATTTTTATATGTCGATACTGGAGCCATGTATCGAGTAGCAGCCCTAATAGGCATCCGTAGAAATATTAATCTTGATGATCAAGAGGCTTTATATCCTGCTGTTCAAGAAGCTAGTATTCAGATGAGAAATCCTTTAAATGAAGAAAGGGATGGGCGTCTTACCACAGTCATTTTAGATGGAGAGGATGTTTCTTGGAGCATCCGCACAGAAGAAATAAGTCAGGGTGCTTCAAAAGTCGCCGTTCATCCGAAAATAAGAAGCGTGCTCGTACACAAACAACAGTTAATAGCCGAGAGTCAAAATGTAGTTATGGAGGGAAGAGACATTACATATAGAGTTTTACCAAATGCTAAACTTAAAATTTATTTAACCGCCAATGACGTTATTAGAGCTAATCGCCGACACCACGACCTACTAACCAAGGGAGTCAGTGTTACTTTTGAAGAAGTATATAAGGATTTATTGGAAAGAGATCACAGAGATCAAACTAGAAGTGTTGATCCTTTGCAAATTGTTCCTGAAGCATGGGTAATTGATACAAGCGATCTTTCAATTGAACAAGTAGTTGCACTCGTGGTTTCTAAAGTTGAAGTAATGATTGAAGATCATCATAAAATTTAAAGAATGCTTCCTCTTTCCCCAGGAGGAGGTTCTTGACTTGGACGAGGAAAGCTTTGCCAATTACAAGCCTTTGTCGGTTGCTCACCATCTATAAAGACTTCTTCAACAATTAACGGACATTCTTTACATGGTAAAGTTTTGGTTGAGGCACAGATCTTGACTTTGATCAAACCTTCTGGAAGCTCAAACCGATGCGGATTATTGTCGTCAAGTAATAGTCTCATTATCTCGTTCCAGATTGGAGAAGCCCCTGTCATACCACTGGCTACATAGCTCATAGGAGTATTATCATTATTTCCTACCCAGGTTGCTACTAATCGATTATTAGTATAGCCAATTGTCCAGTTGTCTCTTAAAGAGTTAGTTGTACCTGTCTTTACAGCCACTTGCTGTTGTGGAATATTTAATAAAGAAAATTGTCCAAAAGTAGCCGATCTAGCAATATTATCGGAAAGAATGTCGGTAATCTGATATGCAACCAATGGCTCAACTGTTTTCAATTGCCTGCATCCACTGGGGTCAGTAAAACAGGAGTTTCTGTAGAGAATCTCTCCCTTATTATCCCGTATCTCAATAAATGGGTCTAACGCTACTGTATATCCTCCCGTAGCAAATGTTCCATACAAGGTCGAAAGGTCTGTCATTAAAACTTCTCCAGCACCTAGAGCTAATGATAAGCCAAATCTTGAACTATCAGACCAAGTAGTAATACCCATTTCTTGACCTTTCTCAACCATATTTTGCACACCTACTCCAGCCAAAGTTTTGACAGCAGGTACATTAAGAGAGTTCGCCAATGCTTGTCTCAAAGTAACCCTACCCTTAAAAGTACCATCATAATTCTGGGGAGAATATGGGCGACTTCCAGGTATTTGATAAGTTATTGGAGAATCATCAACAGTATCCCAAGGTTTTTTTCCTGATTCAAAAGCCAAAGCATAGACCAATGGTTTGATTGACGAACCAGGTTGTCTCGGTCTAACTGCAACATTTACTTGCCCATCATTCTCGAAATCAAAATAATTGCGGCTGCCAACCATGGCAAGAATTTCTCCAGTTTGAGGATTGGTAACTAAAGCCGCTCCGTTATTAATATTTAGAGAAGAAACCTTTTCTACTTGTTGTGCAACAATCTCTTGTGTTTTCTGCTGAAGATTTAGGTCAAGACTTGTTCTAACTTCTAATCCTCCTTTGTTTAGGATCTCCTCTCCAAACTTTTCAGCTAGTAGCTTTTTAACATACATCACGAAATGAGGAGCCCTAATATCAACAACATCTTGTCTAAAACTCAACTTTTCTTGTTTAGCATGATAGGCTTCATCAATGGAGATATAGCCATCCTCAACCATTCTCCTCAAAACCTCTTCTTGTCTACGACGACTTAATTCTGGATTTGGACCAAATGGGGTATAGGCTGAGGGAGCAGCTGGAAGTCCAGCTAAAAGGGAACTTTCTGCTAAAGTCAGTTCTCGCGCCGGCTTATTAAAATAACGCCATGCTGCCTCTTCAACTCCGTAAGTAGACCCTCCAAAAGGAACCTGGTTAAGGTACATTTGTAAAATCTCCTCTTTTGAGTATGTTCCCTCAACTAAAATAGAAAGGATTAGCTCTCTGATTTTTCTTTGCAAAGTTCTTTCTGAACCAACTAACCTATTCTTTACTAACTGCTGAGTAATAGTAGAACCACCCTCGATCCTTTTTTTACTGATATTTGTCCAAATAGCCCTAGTAATACCCTTTGGTGAAAATCCTTGGTGGTTATAAAAGTTTTGATCTTCAATGGCGACAGTGGCATTAATCATATGCTGAGAAATTTGAGATAAAGGAACAATGGTTCTGTTTTCATCCTCATAAATTCTATAAAGTAGGTTCCCATTTCTATCTAAAATTCTGGTGGTTAAGATCTGTTGCTTCTCAGTTAGTTCGGTTGGACTCGGCAAATCCATAAAAATATTGAAGTAAACCCACCATGAACTACCTAGAATTAATAAAGTAATAAATACTGAAGAATACAAAGAAAGAAGACTTCTAGAAAAAATTCTATTTAATAGCAAGCGGAATTTACTACTCAAAGATTTTTTATTTTTTGAAGCTGGTTTTCTGTGGAAGAAAAAATGATGCGCAGTGTTAATTTTTTTTAATTTCTTTTTATAGCTTCGAACAAATTTTCTGTGTTTAATTAAAATTTTTCGCTGAAAAAACTTAATTTTTTTAAAAATTTTATTTTTTTTACGATAAGAGCTTCTTTTTAAATAATTAGCTTTTCTAATAATTTTTCTTATCTTGTTTTTATGAATTTTTAGAATTTTCTTAAAACTTCGTACTCTTTTTAATAATCCAGTCTTTTTATTTGCAGGAAATTTTTTACTTACCTTATTGATGGTTTTTTTTCTCTTTTTTTTTGCCACAGTTGCTGGATTTTAACACGTTAGAACTCAACATCTCAATATGTATCAAAAAGCATCCTAGTTATCACCAGGATGCTTTTTTGAAAAATTCAAATAAACACTCAAACGAACTATTTAAATAGGACAAGCTCCACTTTCACACTTAAGATGTTCCAGATTGATGTCCTCAAGAAGATCTTCCTCTCCATTACTCGCTTCATTAATTTCTCTAATAACTTTCATAAAATCATTGCTTGTCACCGATTCTTCCGGTTGATATTCGTAGGCAGTTTCATCAATCTTTGGCATCAGGCTACAAGTTTTAATCAGGGGTTGGTACTTCATTACCACCTCTTTATATTCATCATAAGTAATATTTTGTGGATCATACTTGAGAGTATATGAAACCTGGTTACCTGTATCTGGCAATGTTTTTCCGTTTTCATCAATGCCAACAATCCAGTATTTCTCAAGTAACATCAGCCAAGTAAACTGATCTTCCATTGAAGCCTCGCTAGCCGTAATCAACTTATCACCCATACCAATCCTGCAAATTTCAGGCTGAGTTGGAAAACCTACAGCTACCGTACCTTGATAACTCCTCAGTTCTTTTATCGGGAACTTATGTTTTTTATATTCGTCTACTACCTTATCTCCTTCCTTAAATTGAACCCAGCGCATATACTCTCTCATCGCTGGTAAATGAGCCCCCTCAGACAAAGCAAATAACTTTGAGACAGTCCCAGAAGGTTTAATTGTTGTGTTGGTGTGAGGAATATTTGCCCCAATTTTTTTAGCATATTTTTTTGATTCATCCAAAACAGCCCTTTTAAAACGAGCAATTGTTTGCCAAAAATCTTGAGATTTTTTTTCATCAACCAAATCTTTAAAGCAGTAACCAAATTGATTCCAAGCAAACTCATGAATGCCAGTCATCCCAATCCCAATACGATTGGTTCTCTTTACTTCTTTAGTATAAAGACAATCCATTGTGTTGACTCTCATTAAGGCTCTGACTGCTGCTCTAAAAGCTTCTTCTGCATCATCAATCGTTGGAGCGTGATATGGAACCACATCAGCAATAACACAGTAGCCACCCAGCAAATTTAAAGAAATCTCTCCGCATGGATTAGGAATTTGTGAATAATATTTAGTGTTGGCTCGTTTGGCTATATCCGCCAACATCTTTGTGGTACCTTCTAACGGTTGATATTTATGACTATAAGAAAACTTTCCATCGATATAACTATCATATCCCTTATCGTTTTGCACAAGCTTGTGCTGATTAACAAATCCAGGCTCTCCAGTTCTGTCATAGTACTGAGCTTTTAAAATAGCGTCCAATACGATTCTTGAGTGCTGTGTTTTTTGCTTCCAAAACTTTTCATCAACAGCCACACTATTATTAGCCGACCAAAGATATCCTCCTTTTTTAATCGAGACAAAATCTAGAATATCTGGGTCTGTCCATGTTTTTACAGCTATTCTTGCCGCCCTTCTAGCTCCACCAACTAGCACACACTCAGACAGATAATGATCAACAAAGATTGCCTGCATCCATGGTTTCATACCAGCATTCTTGATAGTAGCTAACTTCAAAAATGCTTTCATTAATGGCTTAGGGCCTGAAGCTGGTCGATTTTGCATACCTTTTATTTGCGACCCCTTAGCTCTAATTTTTGAAAAATCTAGAACCAACATGTCATCTCTATATCGACGTTCATAAGCCATTGTTTCCAATTTTTCGACTGCCTGAGCCCAACCTTCTCTAGTATCGGGTAGTTCAAACCAGTGTGCATTCTGATACTTTTTTTTAGCTTCTTTTACACTCTCATCATCTCCCCATTCAAAATCTGGGTGTTCGTCTGACAACACTATTCGCAAGGAAGGCATATTGTCCCAATCAACCACCATTAAATCGTCATCGTATGAACGACCAACCCCAGATCCATTTAGTAATAGATAAAAAAGTAAATAGGAAGTTGAAGCTGTAGAGCAGTTTGTAAAAACTTCCATGTTTCGCTCTGGTTGGGTTTTATCCCCGTGTTGAAGATGACGACCACTCATTAAAAGTGAGGCGTTAGCTATATGTCTGCGAAGGACTTTATATTCTTCTTTTCTATGATCTAAATCAGTATCTGGAACTAATAAACTATTTCCTAAAGCAACTCGATCCGCCACTTCAGACCACTTTTCAAGATTGCCATTTTGATCGGTGCGAAGATAGGTTCTTTTGGCAACGGCTCTACCCAGACCCTTTGAAAGTCGACGGTTAATAAACTTCATTTGAACTTTAGGAAGATTTTTTTTTGTTTTAAAACTAGTTTTCTTCTTGGTTGCTGATTTTTTTTCTTTATTAACCATAGTTGACTTTCTTAAAAAGAATCCGTTATTTAAGTAGTTATTAAAATTACAAATTATTAGTCTATTTCTTCTTCAATTTTTGCTAACTCTTGTTTAAAATCCTCAAGACCATCAAAGTCTCGATATACAGTAGCAAATAGTAGATATCCCAGTTTATCTAGTTTTTTTAGACGATTAATAACTAAATTCCCAATCTGCCAACTCTTAATTTCTTTGGTATCACCCATTCTTAATTTTTTTTCAACTTCAATGATTAACTCATCAATCTGTTCAAGTGTAACCGGTCTTTTCCAGGTTGCTTTGATCAAACCTCTTTTTATCTTTTCTCTATTAAAGTTTTCTTTGGTACCATCTTTTTTTACAACCTTTAAATCCAAACCCTCAACCCTTTCGTAGGTAGTAAATCTTCGTGAACAATCTTCGCATCTTCTTCTTCTGCGAACCACCTCTCCTTCTTCCGATTCTCTCGAGTCAATTACCACCGTATTGTTGCTAAAACAGTAAGGACAAATCATTTGTTTAATGAGTAAATAAGGATATTAATTTATATTGATTGATATAACTACCACTCTATTAGTAGCAACATCAAAGAATCACAAATTGTTGTATACAAAATTTATTCTATGTACAACTCCTTGTGGTTCGGTTTTGGTGAGGATAATAAGAATCTCATACTTTGGAGAGAGTGTCAACTATAACAAATAGAGACAAAAAGGATCAAAAATCAATCAAGTCGTTCTAGCAATATTTTGTTATCTAAATTTAAGTGGATAGCAAAATCTTTTTCAGTTACATCCAGTTGTTCAATCAATTTTTCTGATTGAAAAATACTTTCTTGAAAAATTTTTTTTATCTCTTGAGAATTGAAATCGCTCGAATTTGAGTCTAATTCAAGGTAGCCCGTGACCGCTTGATGAAAGTATTTTTGGGATTTTGTCAAAGCTACTAAGGCCTGTTTGTTGTCTCCCTTTCTTAGCAAACCTTGAGCGTAATCTAGACGAATCTTGCCATATGTTAATTGAAGTTCAATCTTTTTTGGTTCTGGAGAAACAGCAAGCAAAACTCTGTCTGCTGCCGCAATTGCAGGATACAAAAGGTGGTCCGGCAAAATTTTATCATTAAAGTATAACTTTTTTGAGGTTGCTAATACTCCCTCATATGATTGAGCTTGACTAGTAGATATTAAAGAAATCGACAGTACAATACCTCCAAAAACTAAGGCAAAAAAACTTAAAATTATTCTTATTTTTTTCGTTGATAATAATTTCATAAGATATCTAAGCTAACACTTGGCAGCTACATGATAATCCAACAAGATCTAAAAGTGAATTAAAAGAATCATCCCCCAAACAGTATGAGTAATAATAAGAGGATAGATATTCTCTTCTCGTTCAAATAGGATCGCTTGACCAAAACCAAATAGATATAACAAAAAAATCATAAAAGAAACATCTAAACCAGAAAATCTCAACAGTATATTCGGTAAATGAAACAGCAAAAATATCAAGCTAGAAAAAAAGATAATCTTGCCTCTGTTCTTAGTAAGCCAAAATTCGGACAAAACCGATTGAATAAATCCAAAGAAAAAAATGCTTTCCCAGAAAGCAGTTAGTATTGCCAAGAATAATTCAGACCAAAAATTATCTGCAAGAAAAACCGGAGCAGAGATAAGAGTGCTTTGATTTTTAATAGAGATAAATGTCAAACCAACAAAACCAATTATTCCTCCATAAGCCAAACCTCTTAATAAACCTCTAAATAGTTGATGACGACCAAAAGCCTTGATTATTTTTTTATTTCTTGAAGAATTGATAAAAATCATGACTGGCAAACCAAAGAATACGGCCTTACCAAATGTTTCATCAAATAAAACTGAAAAGCTAAAAAGATATCGATATAAGATCCAGAAAAACAAAGTTAAAGATACTAAAGCAGGAAACAAGGCTCTAGACTGAACATTGTTTTTTTCTTGAATAGAATTAGCTTTCTTTTTTTTGGATGGCATTAAGAACAATCTCTAAAGCTTGCTGCTGATTATGTGAATAAGTATCTATGACTACATCATAAAGTTCGGGCATCCAAAAATCAATTGGTTTATCTGCACTTACTTTTCCAGAAGACACAACCCAATCATTCCATTCTTTACTATATAGCCTAGTCCATTTGTTCAAATTTGTTTTATATCGATTGTGGATGTGTTGCTTTGCTTCTTCAACATTAACCTCATCGCGATTAACAATGCGATCAACTCTTACAGAATCATCACTACAAAATACCAACACCTTACAAACACCACCAACTCCCTGTGCCAAAAAACCCGAAAGCCAAGATTCAATAATCCATCGCTCTTGTTCTGCTAATTTTTCTCTAATTCCCATATCAATCTGTCGATCAAAATCATCTCCATAGGCTTTCGCATCATGGTGAATCTTTTTTGAATCATCATACAGTCCTTTCTCAACTGCATATTTTCTCGTAAATTCACCTCCGCTAAAACCAGTCCATCCATCAAATTTTAAAGAGTTCTTTAATAAGGACAATAAAGTAGTTGAGCCCGATCCAGGTAAACCCGAAATCGTTATATTCTTAAACTTATAATTATTTTTCTCCATATTTTCTTTAGTTTATTTATAATTGATCTCGTTGCAAACAGGCGACAGCCTCTCTCATGGCCGAATTTAATTCTTCAATTTTATTTTTTGCGTCAGCTAAAGACAAAAGTCCTTGATCCTTTGGAAAAAAGTGAAACACTCGATTTCTACAATGCAACCACGCATCCCACAATTGACGAGCAACTCTCTGTGTACAATATCGCGAAACATCATCATATATCCAATATTTATCTCTCTGATTATAAGAAACATCGGGATTAAGTGCCCGACCAATTCTAAATCTCCGACCTTCGTAAGTTTCAACGGAAATAAGTCTCAAATCTAAAAAAAATTTTTTCAGAAAACCTTCATATGCTTTTGCCATAGGAAAAACAATGAATGAGTAATCAACGTAGTAGTCCCCATTGACTTCTTGCTGCTTGAGTAGTTTTGAAGTCGTATCAACCAACTGCCTTTGCCAATCTGTTAGATAACTATGCCAATTTTCTGAAGAAAACATATTTTGATAGTAGATAGAGTAGGAATTATAAAAAATACATTATAATGGAGAGATCATTTTATTGAAAGCGGGTTGAGTTACCCCATCATTAACTCTACTAAATAAAACAAACTATACAATCTATTTGAAATCAAATCATCCTAATGAAAATAATCAAAGACATTTTTCTTGGTAAGCAGACATCTTCTAACCAAACCAAAAAAAATAAACATTTGAAAAAATCGTTTATTTGCAGAAAGATTTTTTCTATTTTTTGTTGGCCAAAAAAACTTTTTTTCAAGCTCAGAAAAAAACCAAAAAAACAAACTTTTGTTGCTGGAAGTTGGCACGCTAAACATCCAAAGATTGTTCGTTTCTTTTTAATTATTCTTTTCCCTTTAATCAATCCTTTATTTAGAACGCTAATCTTGATAATCCTCTCTTTGTTCGCAGCTGGTCTGATCTATTTATCTCAACAACTACCCAGTCCAAAAATGATTGTTGTTAATGAAAGATATGATGTTAGTACTCAAATCTTTGATAGAAATAACGAGTTACTTTATGAGATTTATGGAGATACCAATCGAATTCCAATTTCACTTTCTGATCTTCCAGATCATTTAATCCAAGCAACAATCTCTATTGAAGATAAAAGATTTTATCGTCACTTTGGTGTTGATTTTGAGGGAATTGGCCGCGCTTTTATTCGCAATCTAAATCAAGATCAGCAACAAGGCGGTTCAACCATTACCCAACAACTCGTTAAAAATGCACTTCTGACTCCAGAAAAAACCTTAACCAGAAAAATAAAAGAGGCAATTCTTGCTGTCATGACTGAATTTGTCTATACCAAAGATGAAATTCTTGAGATGTATCTAAACTACATTTCATATGGAGGAACATCCGTAGGAATAGAGGCAGCAAGTCAAGCTTATTTTAATAAGTCTGCTAGTGAGCTTACTTTAGCTGAATCAGCGCTGTTAGCAGGATTACCTCAAGCACCAACTCGATACTCTCCGTTTGGCTCTAATCCCGAACAAGCTAAATCTAGACAAGCAGACGTACTAAGAAGAATGGTTGAGGAGGGCTATATTAGCGCACTCGAAGCCGAAGAAGCTCTTTCAGAGCCATTAAATTATGCACTTTCACACACAGAAATTAAAGCACCTCATTTTGTTTTCTTTGTAAGAGATATGCTTTACGAAAAATACGGAGTCGAAAAAGTCGAGAGAGGTGGTCTCAGGGTTTATACTACTCTTGATCTTGAATTACAAAAAAAGACGCAAGAAATTGTTACTCAAGAGGTTGAAAAGATAAAAAATTATAGAATCGGAAACGGAGCCTCCGTTATTATTAAACCCAATACTGGTGAAATATTAGCCATGGTTGGCTCAAAAGACTATTTTAATGCTGAAGAAGATGGGCAAGTTAACGTTACCATCTCACATCGACAGCCAGGAAGCTCTATTAAGCCGATCACCTACGCCACCACTTTTCAAGAGAAAACCCTTAATCCAGCTTCTTTATTAATAGACGAACCAACATGTTTTCAAGAACCCGGACAGAAAGCTTATTGTCCTCGAAACTACGACGGGAGTTTTAGGGGAACTGTGACCGTCAGACAATCATTAGGAAACTCTTTAAACATTCCGGCTGTAAAGGCCCAAGCAACCATCGGAACTCAGGTCTTAATGAGCCAAGCAAAAAGGATGGGCATCTCAACTTGGCTTGATCCAGTTAACTATGGACTTTCGCTAACATTGGGAGGCGGAGAGGTAAAAATGATTGACATGGCTCAAGCCTTTGGAGTTCTCGCAAATCAAGGAGTTAAAGTTCCTCTTACTCCTATCTTAAAAATCGAAAATTATCGAGGAGAAATTATTGACGAAATTAATATTGAAAAAAGAATTTCTGATCTTGATTACTTAAATAATTATGAAGTTAATACACAAGTTGGAGACCTACAGCGTGTTATGGACCGCGCGCCAGCTTACTTGGTCAGCCATATATTACAAGATAATCAAGCCAGAACAATGGTGTTTGGAACTAGGTCGCAACTCGTTATCCCCGATCACATCGTTAGTGCAAAAACAGGAACTACTAATGATATGAAGGATAACTGGACCATCGGTTACACTCCAGAATACTTAGTTGCAACTTGGGTAGGAAACAATGATGGTAGTTCAATGGGAAGAATGGTCTCTGGAATTATGGGTGCTGCACCAATGTTTAATCAAATTATGACTCATGTACTTGAAGGCAAAGAAACAGTTTGGCAAGATAAACCAGTAGATGTTGCTATAGGTAAAGTATGTGCTTCTGGAGTTCCTCCAGAGATGAATGGAGAACCATGTGAGATCAGAGGTGAAGACTATTACTGGACTAAAGGTAAACCTTCTAACTCAAAATTTGTGAGAGAAAATGTTTGGATTGATCCATCTACTGGGCAACCACCTCCATACGGAGTTGAAGTTCATGGACTTGAAATTAAAGAAAGGCTAATGCTTCAAGATCCAGTTACTGGCTACTATTGTCATGACTGCCAAGTAATACAAACTACAGAAGATAAAGAGAGTCAGCCACGCAAAGTGATACCAGTTAGGGATGGAAAAGTTGTCATAAATTAATCAAGTGCAAAAAAGCACTTATGCCTGTTTACAAAAAACACCACAATGGAATTATTGTTCAAGCTTGGCTTTTTATTAAGAATCGACTGTTTAAACAAAAAACTCAGACCTCAAAAAAAAGAAGGTTTAAGATAGTTGCGGGGGGTTTTTTGTTAATAACAATTATTATTACTCTAGTTATTTATCATTTATGGGAGATACCCCTAGTTTCTCCATTAACTCAAAGTAGCTGGTTAACATTTTCCTCTCCAGAGAAATTAATTTTTTCCACTTTTATTAATGATGAAAAAACAAGAGTCGTTTATGGCTTTTTACCATATTGGAATATAAATACTGTTAAGATCCAACCAGAATTAACACACCTAAGCTATTTTGGATTAAACGTTCAAGAGGATGGAACAATAGCCACTGAAGATGCTGACGGCAATACTCACCCCGGATATCGAAATCTAGACTCCGATCGATTACTAGAATTAGCAAATCAAGTTTATGACGAAGACAGCCAATTTGAAATTACCTTAGTTCAATTTGACGCTGACAACATTGTTAAAATCGCAAATGATACCAAAGCCCATGAAAACCTTCTGCAATCAATTGATGCAATATTACTATCAAATCCCGTTAGCGGAATAAATATCGACATAGAATACGGAGGTACTATTACTAGAGAGTTACGAGATAATTTTGCATCATTGATCGAAAAAATAGATCAACATTTAGATAAAAAATATGATCAAGTTACTCTCTCAATTGACATGTATGCCAGCGCCTCAAACAATGAACAAATCTGGGATGTACCAAGGATTGCCAATGCAGTTGATTATGTTGTAGTAATGGCTTATGACTTTCATCGCAGGGGCTCGTCACAAGCAGGACCTGTTGCTCCATTATTTGGAGGAAAAGAAAAATGGGATACCGATATCCATCAACACTTAAGAGAGTATTTAAGATACGTTCCTAGAGAAAAACTATTGCTTGGTATACCATTTTATGGATATGGCTGGCAAACCGATTCACATTCTCCTCAAGCAAACGCTTTTCCAGATACAGGCTTCACTGCAACCTATACTTTTGTTCAAGATCTAATTAACAATCCAGAAGCTCATCAAGTTCTCACTGGCTGGGATGATCAAGCTCTTTGCCCTTATCTATCTTATGAAGAAGATGAAGAGATATTTATGATTTATTATGAAGATGTTACTTCAATCAGCTACAAACTAGAGTATGTTAAACAACTTGATTTGGCTGGCATAGCTATCTGGGCACTAGGATATGAAGGAGAACAAAGAGATTTGTGGGAGCCAATCTCAAAACTGTAGCCATCATAAATCTTCAAGTCCACTTCAAACAAATAGAGAAAAAAGTGGTGCTACTCTTCTTCAAGCTCTGAAGCTAACCACCAACTCCAAGAACCCATTAAAATAAAAAATCCTCCTGCTAAGGCTACCAAAAGCGTTGCTCCAATTGAGCCAGCCTCAGTCAAAGAGCTATCAGTGCCAACTGGCTGCTTACGAGTAGCTGAAGTTGATTCTGATGCTATTGTGGGGGTAAGAACAGGTGTAGTTGGCATTGGACTCGGCACATTCATTGGATAAGGATTACCAGAACCATATGGCTGAGAAGTTGGAGAAGGCGTTGGACTGCTGGTAACTACAGCAGTTGGTGATGGATTACTTGCTTGAGCCAATAATACTCTGTCCGGATCTTCAACCAAGAATGTTTCTGTGACAGTTACTTCTTCACCAGAACTTGGATCAATATAACTGTATGTCACAGTATGCTCCCCTGGTTCTAACTCTAAACCCAGTTCTTCGAGACTAAGTTTAAACGAACCATCGTCGTCTGTTGTTAAAGTTGTTTCGTAGTTTGTTTCTGAATGAACGCTGATTTGTACCTGAACACCCGGAACAGCAGCACCAATTATCTCTGGACTTGAATTGGTAACTACTGGCTCTCCAGAAGATTCTCCCAAAATTAATTCTGAACTTGCCGTACTTTCTGTTGGTAACGGGTCAGCATCATCCAAAAGCTCAAGAAGTCTCCCACTAATAGTTGCCTCTTCTAAATCTTCCTCTTCAAGATCCGCTAATTGAGCTTCTTGTGAAGCTTCACTTACTTCTTGCTCAGTCTCTTCTGTTTCTGTATCATCTTGAGCCAGTTGTTCATAAACTTGTCCAAAAGTTAGCTCTTCAACTGGCTGAGCATCAGCAACAATAGCCTGATATTTAATCTTGTCGGTAATTTTTTCTCCTTGTACCAATAACTCAAGCGCGTCTGA
>Ga0123335_1002586_pt1 | contig 26655 bp, 28 predicted proteins | sample BiotimSIPDNA_2_FD_89707 | JGI IMG/M metagenome (GOLD analysis project Ga0123335, IMG submission 89707) | Anaerobic biogas reactor microbial communites from Washington, USA - Biogas_R2 time_0 SIP DNA | ecosystem: Engineered > Bioreactor > Anaerobic > Unclassified | place: Washington, USA...
CAACAAGAAATATATGAACATGAAACATTTGGAGAATACCGGTCTGGCACTGGATTCCATAGCTGGCTGACCATTCCCTACCTAGCCTGCAAACTAATTTGCGCAAAACTCTTGACAGTACCAAACTCCCGGCTAGCTTCGGCTATTTCTCCGTGCAGTAGTGGCTCACGGAGCGATATTTGCACTTCATCTTTCTTTGATAATAAGCAACAGTTTTACTGAAGTGATACCATAATGGATTGATAAGCTTACTTCTATATCTTAGCTGCAACAATATCCCTCTCTCTTTGCGCAACCCATCGAACAGATTATTTGGTCAGTTGTTGGCAGCTCAGCAATTCCTGATAGCTTTATATATGTAGGTGTTCTATGAGCAATCCGTGGACAGATATAGACCTGGATGATTATGAAAAGCATATGAGCCTTGATTCTGTTTTCCAGCTTCAGGCGATGAATCGGATAATGAAGGAGCAATTCTATGCCTATCCGGTCGGCTCCGTGCAGATCCTCGGGGTCGCGGGCGGAAACGGCCTTGAGCATATAGACAGCCGCGTTATCAAAAGCGTCTGCGGCGTTGACGTAAACGAGAAATACCTGACAGCCTGCAGGGCAAGATACCCGCAGATGAAAGATGTATTGACCACGATATGCGCGGACCTGACAGACGACGATCTGCAGTTGCCGCACTCCGACCTGCTGATCGCCAATATTCTGGTCGAATACATAGGGTATAGATGCTTTCAGAACGTCGTGCGGGCCGTCGCACCCCGGTACGTGTCATGCGTTATACAGATCAATACGGGGGAAGAGTTTGTTTCGGATTCGCCGTATCTGCACGTGTTCGACCGTTTGAATGAAGTGCACTGCCTGGTCGGGGACAGCGGGCTGACCGATGCGATGGACCGTATCGGATACAGGCGCTTGTGTTCGGCAGAGTATGGACTGCCCAACGGGAAGGCGCTGCTGAGAATAGATTATGCCGGGTGACGGCATGACCGCAATATTATAACGGGGGGCGTCATTATGCAGCCGGGCAGGGATATCGCAAAACCTGTAAAGCGTTCCGCCGCGAGGCTGAAACTGGGGATCTTCTGCTACGGGATACTGCGTAAGCTCCTGTGGCTCGGGATGAACTCTGTTTTCGCGTCCGGGAGATCCACCGCGCTGTTGCCGTTTTGCTGTTTTTCGCACAGGACTCCGCTGCTGAGGCAGTTGAAAGACGTCGACATGTGGATGCAGTACAACAAAATAACCAATCTGAAGCTCGCTGCGGAGAAGCTCGACGGCGTCATCATCCACCCGAACGAAGTATTCAGCTATTGGAAACTGATAGGGAAGCCGACGAAGCGAAAAGGCTATGTCGACGGGATGGTGCTCCGTAACGGCACGATCTCCGCCGGGACAGGCGGGGGATTATGTCAACTGTCCAACCTGGTCTTCTGGATGACGATACATACGCCCCTGACGGTCATAGAGAGGCACCGGCACGGGTACGACGTTTTCCCCGACTCCGGCAGGACGCAGCCTTTCGGCAGCGGCGCGACCTGCTGTTACCCGCACATCGATCTGATGATACGAAACGATACCGGCGAAGATTATCAGCTGTGCGTCAGGGTGGGGGAAGACCATCTTGAGGGGGCCTGGAGGTCCTCGGCCGAATGCGGATACAGATACGGGATAGTGGAAAGAAATCACGAGATTAGAGGCGAGTACTGGGGCGGATTCTCAAGGCACAACGAGCTTTATAAGCAGAAGTTCGACCCGTGCGGCCGCCTGCTCGAAGAAGAGCTCGTAGTCAAAAACTCCGCGATAATGATGTACTCCCCGTTTTTATCGAAAGGCGAGCCTTATAACGAACCGGGCCGCACGTCTTGAAACGTGCGGCAGCGCTGTCTGATATCGGCAACAGAAATGACCCTGAATACAAAGCCGGGCACTCCCCGCAGAAAACCGCGCAGAGTGCCCCGTTCTTATCGTCGTGTGTGCGTTTTGGATATTATGTAAACTATGATGCGGAGCGCCCGGAGACAGTTCTCAAGAGCGCATCCGGGCTTTTACATATCCGTTTGAGGAGGGCTCAGAATGTCGGATAAACTTACAAGCGGTTTTCTCTGGTTCGATCCCGAGGAGCAAAAAGGCAGCCTGACGACGGACGAAGAGAAGTATCAAAAGCTCGCCCGTTGGGCAAGGGAGGCAAGAGGGCATAACCCGCTTGCTTTTGACGCACTGACAGACTGGATCCTAGACGACTCCGAATGGGCGGAAGACAAGCTCGCCCAAAACGAGCGGATCCTGATGCGGGGCGTCATCGCGCGCTTCAAGAGTCAGAACGCGCGGCTCCGGGCGCATCTGAAAGATATCGGGCCGTCAGCAGCCGTCAATCAGGCTGTTTTCAGGGCGCTGGACGAATTTGATAACGAGCTGTCCGGCCTGACACGCTTTGGCGGCCTGCGGGGCGCGGTGTCGAAGATGTTTACCGATTTCAAGGCCATGCGGGACCGCGGCCTCCGCGTGCTGATAGCGGGAGGCAAAACAGGCCCGGAAGGGGCGGACAGCGCGGAGGCTTACGGGTATATCAACATACTGAAAGAGTGCGACGCGGCAGTACAGTGGGCGCTTTTCATGCCCGGCGTGGTCGAAAAACTGCAGCAGGGCTTCAGGGTAGAAAGGATCGGATATATCAGGATGCCCGCCATGCGCTTTATCGGGAAAGAGCTCGGTGAGAGCGGCGATCCGGACACTGATGAGGGCCTGCGGCAGCTTTTCGGCGTTTTAGATGCCATGGGCGACCACAGCTCAGGGCTTGATTTTGACGTTCTGTTTCAGCACCATTACGGCAGAGGGGTCGACGTTGAGAGGCGGCACGGTTTCTGGGGCCGTTTCATGGCGGCCGGCGCTCCGGTGCCTGAGGGGTTTGTCTTTTTCGATCTCGTGCCGCAGTTTGATGACGTCCCCGCGGCGGGCCCTCCGTTTGTTTCGCAGTTTGCGTTTGCGGTGTTTTCGGGCGATAAGGAAGCGATGCATAAGAAAGAGGGGTATGACGTCGGCGCCATGTACGACGTCACCCGGAATATAATGCTCGGGCAGGGGGTCGGCATCCCCTATCCCGAAAAATACTGGACGGCGGAAGTCTTCCCGAACGGCTACGCGGGCGGCAGCACCGCCTATATGTTCAGCGCCGTCATCGGGGATAAGCAGGAGAATGTTTATTCACACGTACGGGAGATCTTGGAAAAATGAAGAAGCGCGTATTTTTCATTGCGGGCGTTGTACCGGCTCTTGCGGTGTTCGTTGTAGTCTCGGTGTCGAACTATTCGGTCCGGGCGCTGAAGAATGAAGATAACAGGATACTGATTTTCGCAGACGCCTATGGCGTGATGGTCGGATCTCTCGCGGACGCGGGCCTTTTGCCGGAATACGGCGGAGCGGAGTTATTGGAAGAGAATCTGCGGTATGAACTGTCACCGGAGAGCATGGAAGCGCTCGCAAACATGCTGGAGAGCATATACCCGAAGGCTTTTTCGGTCACATACGGCCATGACCGGGCAGCGGCCCCGAAGAGTGACGACAGCGCGCGGATATACCTTTTTATTGCCCCGGGATACAACGGGTTCAACAAGGTGAAAATCGAGGGCTTTATAAATAATCATGCAAATCCGGTGGATATGTATTATACTTATCGCAACAGCTCGTGGGTATTGCAGGGCGCGGAAATCCTGTACCCTGACCGGGGCAAATAGCTCGGCACTTTCCCGAAAAAACGGATAAAGGAGCAAAGGGATGTTAAGAAGAGTCATCGTTGAAAACGGCGAGGTCGAAGGGCTGCCCGCCGCCGACCCGCGCATAACATCGTTCAAGGGGATACCTTACGCCGCGCCGCCGACGGGCGACAACCGCTGGAGAGTCCCGCAGCCCGCTAAGAACTGGGACGGCGTGCTCAAGGCCTACAAGTTCGCGCCGATCTCCATGCAGCATATCCCCGGTCTGGACCGCGAGAACATCTATTCGAGGGAATGGAACGTCGACCCGACCATCGAGATGAGCGAGGATTCCCTGCACCTGAACATCTGGACGCCCGCGAAGAGCGCCGATGAAAAGCTGCCGGTGCTGGTGTGGTTTTTCGGCGGCGGCCTGCAGGAGGGCAACACGGCCGAAATGGAGTTTGACGGCGAGCGGATCGCCCGGCGCGGGATCGTCGTCGTGACCATCAATTACAGGCTCAACGTTTTCGGCTTCTTCGCGCACCCGGAGCTCACAGCGGAGAGCCCCGAAGCGCCCACAAACTTCGGTCTGCACGATCAGCAGTTCGGCCTGCGCTGGGTGAAGCGGAACATCGCCTCGTTCGGCGGCGACCCCGGGAACATCACGATCGGCGGCCAGTCTGCCGGCGGTTTCTCCTCCCTGGCGCAGATCATGCGCCCCGAGAACGAGGGGCTGTTCCGGAGGGCAATCATCGACAGCTTCATGATGAAAGGGGCGTATTCGGAGCTGGCGAACATACATAAAACGCTGGCCGAGACCGAGCGGGCCGGCGTGGAGTTCTTCAAGCTGCTGGGCGTCTCCACCCTGGCGGAGGCGCGGAAGCTGGACGCGGTCTACCTCAGGGACAAGTCCGTCGAGTTCGGCCTGTGGGACGCCGTCATTGACGACAAGTTCTACCTGGGCCAGATCCACGACATGGTCGCGCAGGGCAGATGCAAGCTCGTCCCTATGATGGTCGGCCACACGGGGTCAGAATTCTTCGTAAAGCCCAAGGTCAGCAGTGCGGAAGAGCTCAAAGCGTTCGCCGAGGAGAGATACGGGGCGAACGCAGGGGAATTCCTGAAGCTCTGCTCCTCCTCGATCGGCAGCTTTACAGAGATGATGTATAAAGCCACGATCAGCCATTTTGAATATTCGACAAGGCTGCTCGTCAAGGAAAAAGAGAGGCGGGGGGATCCGGCACCCATATATTACTGGGTCTTCGAGCCCGGGATACCCGGCTGGGATAACCCCGGCACGTTCCACTCCGTCGACCTCTGGTTCTGGTTTGAGACGCTGGCCAAATGCTGGCGCCCCTTCACCGGCAAGCACTACGATCTGGCGCGCCGCATGTGCAACTACCTGGCGAACTTCGTGCGCACCGGCGACCCCAACGGACAGGATTCCGACGGGTCCGACCTGCCCCTGTGGGAGCCATTCACCACGGACGCCCCGAAGAGGATGATGTTCTGCGACGATGTGTCCCTGAGCGCAAAAGGACCGTCCCCGCTGATGAAATTCCTTCTGGAGCATTCCGAATAGAGATAGAAGCAGATCGCCGCCCACCCGGGCCTTCTCCTGGAGGAGAAGGTGCCGAGCATAGCGAGGCGGATGAGGTGGCGTAATCGGGATAGACGGAATCCACCTCATCCGGCCGGCTTCGCCGTCCACCTTCCCCTCGGAGGGGAAGGCTATAGGAAGCGGATGAGGTGGCGCTCCGCCGAAAGAGGTTAATGCTATGAATCACCAAAATAATCCCGGCTTGACCGATAATGCGCAGCAGCTTCGCAAGAACATGACGAAACAGGAACGCAGGTTATGGTATGATTTTCTGAAACCTCTTCCTGTTACGATCAACCGGCAAAAAGTCATTGGTCCGTATATAGTCGATTTTTACTGTGCTGCCGCGAAACTCGTGATAGAGCTTGACGGCTCGCAGCATTGTGAACAGGACGGCCAGTCTGCGGACCTGATGAGGGACGCATACCTGAGAAGCAACGGCATTACAGTTCTCCGTTATTCCAACCTGGATGTTAATACAAACTTTGAAGCGGTGTGTGAGGATATTCTTCTGCATCTTGAGGCAGTTCTTCCTAAGAACGAGGGCTGACACCTCATCCGGCCGGCGGCACCACACGAGCCTTCTCCTTTGAGGAGAAGGTGCCGAGCGCAGTGAGGCGGATGAGGTGGCGCTTCGTTGGAAAGAACGGAATCCACCTCATCCGACCGGCTTCGCCGCCCACACGAGCCTTCTCCTAGAGGAGAAGGTGCCGAACGCAGCGAGGCGGATGAGGTGGCGTAATCGGGATGGACGGAATCCACCTCATCCGGCCGGCTCCGCCGTCCACCTTCCCCTCGGAGGGGAAGGCAACACCTCATCCGGTCGGCTTCGCAACACAAACGGTGCATTATGTAAACTTAGACCTCAGGCAAATACATGCAGGGAAAAAGCAATGAAACGTATAATGATAATCGGTTGTCCCGGCGCGGGCAAAAGCACGTTCGCGAGGGCGCTCGGAGGGAAGCTCGGGCTGCCCGTCATCCATATGGACCGCCTGTACTGGAACGCGGACGGCACGTCCGTCGACGAGGAGACGCTTGAGCGGCGCGTCGCCGGGGCGATAAAACAGACGGAGTGGATAATCGACGGGAACTACCGGCGGACGCTCGAGCTCAGGATGAGAGCCTGCGACACGATCTTCTTTCTTGACCTGCCGGTCGGGCAATGCATCGAGAGCATAATCGCCCGGGTAGGTACAAAAAGGGACGACCTCCCATGGGTCGAGAGCGGGCCGGACGAGGAGTTTCTCGGGTATGTCCGCGCGTTTCCCCATGAGCAGCTTGGGGAGATATATTGCCTTCTTGAAAAATACGGCGACAAGAACATCACCGTTTTCAAAAGCAGAGCAGAGGTCGATCAATATCTCGCGTCCTTGGAATAAGATGCGGTGTCTATCGGCCTGCCGCCGAAAAAGAGTAAAAAAAAAGCACCCCCGGGATCAGGATTCTTGTTGAAACAGGCAGAGGTTTGCGTATAATCGGAACATAAAAGAAAAGTCCCCACGGAAAGGAAGTGCATCATGAAAAAGGTCATCATCATTAACGGCAGCCCCCGTGAAGGCGGCAACAGCGACGCGATCGCCGAACTCGCGGCAAAAGAGCTTAAGGCGCGGGGCGTTCAGGCCGAAGTGTTCCGTATCAGGGAGCACGAGATCAAAAACTGCATCGGCTGCGACACCTGCAAGACCACGGACAAGTGCGTACATGAGGACGACGTGCCGGAGCTCGTGAAAAAGGCCACGGAGTATGACGGAGTGCTGTTCGTGTCGCCCATATATTTCGGCGCCGCCCCCGGCCCCTTTAAAACGCTGGTCGACCGGTTCTACGTGCTCTTCAACCCGAACAAGGCCCCGACAAAACCCTGCGAGAAGCGGAAATGCGGCGTCGTGCTTACATACGGGAATATGCCCGACGCTGAAGCGGAGAAGGCGGCGCGCCTGTTCGGCCTGTGCGGCAGCGTGGCCGGGCTCGGCTCTTCGATGACCGTCCTCTGCGGCAGGGCGAGAGAAAAAGAAGCCTTTGCGAACAACCCGGCGAATCAGGAAAAAGTAAAGGAACTGACCGACTGGATAGTCGAATAATAACCCGGCAGCGCCCGGGCAGGCGTTCCAGACCCAAAACAGACAGAGTTCGGAGGGGCTTTGCATGAAAAAGTCACTGGTCCAATGGTGCGGGCTGCTTGGTATCGTAAGTCTGCTGTCCTATACCGCGGCAGTAGTCTTTTCGCCGCTGGCTTATCCCGGGTATAACTGGATGGCGCAGGCGGTCAGCGACCTGAGCGCGAGCAACGCCCCCTCCAGGATGCTGTGGTCGCAGCTCGCCGCGCTGCACGGCGTGTGCGGCCTGGTCTCGATCATGATGGTGTGCGTGTTCGTACAGGGGAAGCTGAATAAGTCCATGCGCCTGGGCATCTACCTCTTTGCGGGCATGAACTGGGTGTCGAGCGTGGGCTACGCCATGTTCCCCATATCCGACAGCGGCAACGTGAGCTCATTTCAGAACGTTATGCACATTATAGTGACGGTCCTTGTCGTGCTGCTCTCCATATCGTCGCTGGTCCTCATTATGGTCGGCGGGTACAGGCAAAAAAGCTGGCGCAGCATAGCGATATGGGCGACCGTCGCGCTGGCGCTTATGCTCATAGGAGCGGTCGGGGCAGGCGCCGTGCCCGCGCGGTTCTTCGGTATCCCCGAGCGGTTCAGCGTGTTTTCGGCGACCGGATTCACGGCGGTTCTGGGCGCCTACCTGTTCCTCGGCTTTAAGGCGAGAAAGGTATAGGGCCAGCCGCGATCAGAGCTTTTTTGTGTTCATAACGCGCATGGCGTTCAGCACCGCCAGCAGCGCGACGCCGACGTCCGCAAAGACCGCCTCCCACATGGTCGCGACGCCGCCCGCGCCCAGAGCCAGCACGATACCCTTGACGACCAGTGAGAATATGATGTTCTGCCACACGATGCCCCGGGTCCTCCCGGCTATCTTTATGGCGCTGACTATCTTGGAAGGCTCGTCGGTCATCAGCACGACGTCGGCGGCCTCTATCGCCGCGTCGGAGCCGACGCCCCCCATGGCGATCCCCACGTCGGCGCGGGCGAGGACGGGGGCGTCGTTTATGCCGTCGCCCACGAATATGAGCGTTCCCTTGGGCGATTTCTGCCTGTGCAGCGACTCGAGTATCTCCACCTTCCGGTCGGGCAGCAGCTCGGCGTGAATCTCGTCGAGCCCCAGCTCCGTGCCGATCCTTTCGCCCGCCGCTCTGCTGTCGCCCGTGAGCATTACGAGCTTCCGAACACCCATGTCCCTTAGCGCTTGAATCGCGCTTTTGCTGTCGTCTTTGACTTCGTCCGAAATAACGATATGCCCGGCATACCTGCCGTCAACGGCGATATGAACGATAGTGCCGGCATCCGGGGCGTCTTCAAAGAAGACGTTTTCTTTTTTCATGAGCCTTGCGTTCCCCGCGAGGACCTTTCTGCCCTTCACCGTGGCCGCTATGCCGTACCCCGCGATCTCGTCATACTCGGTTATCTCGTTTTTGTCGATATCCCGGCCGTAGGCGTCAATAATCGACCGGGCGATGGGGTGGCCCGAGTAGCTCTCGGCATAGGCTGCATACTCAATTATGTCAACCTCCGGGATACCGCCCGCGGCGCGCACGCCCGTCACCTTGAAAACGCCCTTTGTAAGCGTGCCCGTCTTGTCGAAGACGACGATGTCCGTGCTGCTCAGCGCCTCAAGATAGTTGCTCCCCTTTATGAGAATGCCGTTTTTCGAGGCCCCGCCGATGCCGCCGAAGAAGCCGAGCGGGATGGATATGACCAGCGCGCAGGGGCAGGAGACGACCAGGAACAACAGCGCCCTGTATATCCACTCTGAAAAGCCCGCGCCCCGTATCACGAGGGGGGGAACGACAGCGAGCGCCGCCGCGACGAATACGACTATCGGGGTGTAGTACCTCGCAAATTTCGTGATGAAATTTTCTGTCCTGGCCTTCCTGCTGCCCGCGTTCTGCACAAGGTCGAGGATCCTGGAGACGGTGGATTCGCCGAACTCCTTTGTGACCTCTATTGTGAGCAGCCCGTTTATATTGACGGAGCCCGACAGCACCTCGCTCCCTGCCAGGGCCTCCCTCGGCACGGACTCGCCGGTGAGCGCCGAGGTGTCGAGCATGGAATTGCCCTCTGTCACCCTGCCGTCCAGGGGGACCCTCTCGCCAGGCTTTACTATGATGATATCACCCACGCGCACCTCCCCGGGCGCGGTCTTTTTGACCTCATTTCCGACCTTGAGATTCGCATAGTCCGGGCGTATATCCATAAGCGCGGCGATGGACCTTCTGGAGCGGTTGACTGCGATGTCCTGAAAGAACTCGCCCGCCTGGTAGAAGAGCATAACGGCCACGCCCTCGGGGAACTCCCCGATGGCGAAGGCTCCGATGGTGGCGGCGCTCATCAGGAAGTATTCGTCGAATACCCGGCCTTTCAATATGTTCTTCAGGGCCTTCAGGATCACCTCTCCGCCGACAGCAATATAGCTCGCCAGGAATACCCCGAACCCGACCCAGAAGGGGAGTTTGAAGATGAGCGCGATAACAAACAGTACAGCGCCGGCGGCTAAGCGGATGATCCTGCCTTTACTTATGCCGCCCGTTTCCTCGCTCTTACCCCGCCCCTCTTCGACGACGTCGATGCCGGTCTCGATCCGCCGGGCGATATCCGACGCCTTTTCGATTATGGCGTCCTTTTCATATCCGCCGCCCACTTCGATAGTGAGCCTCTGGGAAGCGAAGTCCACAACGGCGGACACTACCCCGGGCAGGCAGCCGACTTCCTTTTCGATCCTCGCCGCGCAGTCTGCGCACCCCAGGCCCACAAGCAGCAGCACCTTTTTGACGGTCTTTGCGATCAACTTTTCGTTGACCGTCACGTGGGGTTCGAGCTTTTTGATGATATCGTCCGCTTCCGATACGATGATGTCTATATCCCCGCCGTTGCCGGCCTCGATCGTGAGTGTCTTCGCGTCATAATCCATCGCGGCGTGGGCGACCCCGTCGATCCCGCGCACGGAAGTCTCCAGTTTGTCCGCGCACTCGCTGCAGTGCAGGTCTTCAATTATTATTACTCTTCTGTTCTCCACGGCTTTTTCAGTCTTCTTTCTGTCTGAATTCTTCCTGTACAGGAGTCCCGAGTTCGCTTATATGGTTCAGGCCCTGGTCGAATATCTGTTTAACGTGGGCGTCGTCCAGCGAATAGTAGACGACCTTGCCATCCCTGCGGTATTTTACGAGCCGCGCCTGCTTTAGGACCCGCAGCTGATGGGATATCGCCGACTGCGTCATGTTCAGCAGCACCGAAATATCGCACACGCACATCTCCGACTCCGCAAGTGCGCAGAGTATCTTTATCCTGGTGGAGTCGCCGAAGACTTTAAAGAGCTCCGCGAGAACATAAAGGCTCTCCTCGCCGGGCATTTTCCCCCGCACGGCGTTTACAACGTCCTCATGTATGACGCTGCAGTCGCACCTGTCCGTGAACCTCCCTCTGTCAGCCATGTCGCACCTCACTTCCTGCCTGACCAATGAATACTTGAGCAATCGTTCATATGTACCGCGAACATAATACGACGGGGCAATAAATATGTCAAGAGATGCTGCCGTTTTTTTTCGCTGCACCCACGAGCATTCCCCTTTGAGGGGAAGGTGGACTGCGAAGCCGCTCGGATGAGGGTTTGCCTTCCCCTTTGAGGGGAAGGTGGGCGGCGAAGCCGGCCGGATGAGGTGTCAACCTTCTGCTTCAAACTGCGGTCGAATGGCGTAGCGCCACCTCATCCGCCTCACTGCGCTCGGCACCTTCTCCTCCGGGAGAAGGCCCGTGTGGGCGGCAAAGCCGGCCGGATGAGGTGTCGCCCTTCCCGTCATGCACGCTTGTCGCACCCCGTTATCATCTCAGTTTCGGCACACACCCATAATACACAGATAGTGGTTCGCTTCGCGCAGCACGTGATCCCCGAGCAGCGGGATTATTATCGACTGTATGGCGCATTCGAGCAGACCTTCCGTGCCGGCCGCCTTGAAGTCGCGCAGCCTTATCGTACCTTCGATGCTGTCCTCCGTAATGCCCGCAATATCGAGAGCCTGCCTTGATGTGCGCTCCGCCTCGGCGGTCAGTTCGTCGAACTCCCTGCCGAACATCCTCGCCGTGTCGATCAGCGCCTCTTCCGTCGGGTCGAGCAACCCCGCGATGAACTTGGCGTGTTCCGCCATCTGCCGGTTCCAGAATATCTCCTGGTTCAGAAGCTCTTCGGTGCCGCCTATGCTTTCCCGCCGCACGAGCATTGAGAGCATGTTCATGAAGTGCCTGGCTTCTCTGAGAATGTGCTCTATCAGCAGGGGATAGTTCAGCGTAAACGTCCTGCATGTCCTGACGCTCTCCAGCAGCCGCTCTTTAAACGCGGCCAGTTCGCCTGTCAGTTGATATGCTCTCCGGTCAAGGTCCTCGACCGCTTCTTCCAATCGTGTGCCGGGCATTCCGAAACCTGCGGGCTGCAGCGCCTGCTCGCGCCTCGTCAGTTCCAGGTTGAACGGTGTTCCGGTGTAGAAGTTTGTAAGCCTTTCGGCGTCCAGCGTGTACCACGTGGTTATCTGCCGGGAGTTCAGCGCGTCAGCGCTCACGTTTCCGCTTGCGAGAGCCGTCGCTCTTGAGAGCAGCTGCTCGAATCTCTGCCTGAAAGCCCCCGCTCTGTCAGCAAGGTTTTTGTCCCTCGGCGTGAACCCCATTTCAAGGAAAAATGAGTGCTCTTTCATTATCCTCAGGAAAAAAAGGTTCAGATCGAGCGACATCGTAATGAATTCTTTCCGGGATATCAATTGTTTCACCACCTATGACCCATTGTATGCGCCAATACCTGCCGCCGCCAATTGGCCCGCTGCGGTTAACGCCTGGGCTGGCCGCCCGTCGATCCCGTACCCATAGAATTGCCGCGCATTTGCGGTTATCATATTGACGAAATTCGATTTGGTACATATAATTGCCGTATCGATACTGAGTTGAGGTGCGGATATGAAGGAATATTTGGAATACACCAGAGTATTCAAGGCCCTAGGAGACCCGAAAAGGGCCATGATCGTGGACATGCTCTCCTGCGGGGAGCTCTGCGCCTGCATGATCCTGGAGAAATTCGAGATGTCCCAATCCACGCTGTCCCACCATATGAAGCTCCTGTGTGAATGCGGGCTGGTCAGGGGCAGGGAGCAGGGCAAGTGGACATATTACTCGTTGGACAAGGATACTATCGACAGGACAGTGCAGTTTCTCCGCAGGATCACCACCGATAAAGAAGACTGCATCTGCAAAGAGGGCGCGGTCTTCTGCGGGGGATGTGACGAAGATGAGTGAAGGGAAGACCTGCTGCTGCCGGCCGGGGAGTAATTTATGAGTAAAGAGAAAAAAGCGGGCATAGGTTTTTTTGAAAAATACCTGACCCTGTGGGTCGTACTTTGTATGGCTGCGGGAGTGCTCATCGGAAAACTTCTGCCGGCTGTCCCGGATTTTCTTAGCCGCTTTGAATACGCGCAGGTCTCGATCCCCATAGCAGTTTTGATATGGCTGATGATCTACCCGATGATGATAAAGGTGGATTTCGCCAGCATCAAAAACGTGGGCAAAAATCCCGCGGGCCTTTTTGTCACATGGATATCAAACTGGCTGATAAAGCCCTTCACCATGTTCGGCATCTCGTGGCTGTTTTTCTTCGTGATATTCAGGTCCCTGATCCCGGCTGAGCTGGCGCAGGACTATCTTGCGGGCGCGATCCTTCTGGGAGCTGCGCCATGCACGGCGATGGTGTTTGTGTGGAGTTTTCTGACGAAAGGCAACGCGGCATATACCGTCGTGCAGGTGGCGACAAACGACCTGATAATCCTCGTGGCTTTCACGCCGATAGTCGCGTTTCTGCTGGGCATAGGCGGAGTATCGATACCGTGGGATACTCTGATCCTGTCCGTTGTCCTGTTCGTTGTCGTTCCGCTTGCCGGCGGGGCCGTTACCCGGAGATCAGTCATAAAAAAGCGCGGCCTTGAACACTTTGAGAAGAGGTTCGTTCCGAAATTCGGCAGCGTCACTACCATAGGCCTGCTCTTAACGCTGGTACTGATCTTTTCGTTCCAGGGGGACGTGATTCTGAACAACCCGCTGCACATCGTTCTGATCGCCGTTCCGCTGATCATTCAGACTTTCCTTATATTTTTTATTGCGTATATGGCTGCCCGGGTGCTGAAGCTCCCTCATGATATAGCGGCTCCCGCCGGGATGATCGGCGCGTCGAACTTTTTTGAGCTGGCGGTCGCAGTCGCGATATCGCTCTTCGGTACGGACAGCCCGGCCGCGCTCGCCACCATCGTGGGGGTCCTCACGGAAGTGCCCGTCATGCTGATACTTGTAAAGATCGCGAATAGAACGAGGAAGTGGTTTCCGCCTAGAAAGCCGGAGCCCGGGGAGCTGACCTGAAGACGGGTATTGATTTTTCAACCGGATTTGATAACATATCAGGATAACGATCCGAACGGCGCGGTGAAGATCCGCGATGAAATAATAGGGTGAGATTTCGATAAAAGGGGACAGGATGATGAAACAGTACGTTGTGGACGCTTTCACGGACAAGGTATTCGGCGGTAATCCCGCGGCTGTATGCATATTGGGCGGGTGGATCGACGAGCCGCTGATGATGTCGATCACAGTTGAGAACAACCTTTCGGAGACCGCGTTCGCTGTCAAAGAGGGCGACAAGTATCATCTGCGCTGGTTTACGCCGGGTGGAGAAATCGACCTGTGCGGCCATGCCACGCTGGCCTGCGCCTGCGTGCTGATGAACCACTACGAAAAGGACGCGCGCGAGGTCACTTTTACAACGCGGAGCGGCGATCTCAAAGTTGTGAAAAAAGGCCGCCTTTACGAGATGGAGTTCCCCGCCTATGAACTGGCGGCGGTCCCGGTGACGGACGCCATGGAAAAAGCTCTCGGGGCGAGGCCTCTGGAGGCGTACTCTGCGCGGGATCTGCTGTGCGTTTTCGACGACGAGGAGCATATAAAGAACATGAGCCCCGATATTGAACAGATCAAGGGGCTTGACGGGCTGCTGCTGCACGTTACGGCGCCCGGCTCCGGCGCAGACTGCGTGTCAAGAAGCTTCGGGCCGAAGCTTAACATCCCGGAAGACCCGGTCTGCGGTTCGGGGCACTGCCACATTGTCCCCTATTGGAGCAACAGGCTCGGGAAGCGCGAGCTGAAAGCTTATCAGGCGTCAAAGCGCGGCGGGACCCTGTACTGCCGCTATGAGGGCGGAAAAGTGTTCATGGCGGGGGAGGCGGCGCTGTATTCGGTCGCGGAGTTATACGTCTGAACCTTCGGTTTATCCCGGATAAGTGCGGAAAACAAGTGAAAAGGGGTGCTCAGATGGCCGAACTAAAGACCAGACAGCACGACGGAGACGTTTTTGAGTTCATCAATTCTTACGCGAACAGCGAGCGGAAGAGAGAGGACAGTTATGAACTCGTTAAGTTCATGCAGAGGGTCACGGGGCACCCGCCCAAAATGTGGGGCCCGTCGATGATCGGGTTCGGCAGCTATCACTACAAGTCGGACCGCAGCACACAGGAGGGCGACTGGCCGCTCGTGGCGTTCTCCCCGCGCAAAGCGGCTATCTCGTTGTACGTTTATACAGGAGAACCGGAGCATGAGCATCTGCTCGAGGACCTGGGCAAATATACGATGGGGAAGGCTTGTATCTACGTAAAGAAGCTGTCGGACATCAATATGGACGCGCTTGAGAGGCTGATACGCGCCACTGTTGAATTTCTAGAGGACAAATACGGGAAAATACAGTAGCGGGGCGCGTTATATTCCGGCCTCATACGGGCGCTGCCCCTGAGGCAAATAGAATTATGTAAACCAACATTCGATATGGCCTCGGATACGCAGAATGATCAAAAAGAGCGAGGTGAACGCGCCGTGTGGCAGTGCCCCAAATGCGGACGGGAGTTCGAAAAAACGAATCAGCAGCATTTCTGCAGCGAGCAGCCGGAGACGATCGACGCCTATATCGCAGCGCAGCTATGGCAGAGATATATCAGGGTATGGCAGATACTGATCTGTTGTACCCTGATTATATATAGCGTGTTATTGTACGGCAGCCTAAAGTGCAGCACAAAATGTCGAAATATTTTTACTGGTATACCGTAAAGCAATTCCGGATTCTCTTGACGCGATATTATTAGATTGTTATACTTGCCTTGAAAGAGGTGGGCGATATGTTGAAACTTTTTGAGGTCACCGGGTTTAAAAATTTCGAAAACACGATACGTCTCGATTTTTCCGATGTCCGTGACTATAGATTCAGCACTTCCTGCGTAAACGGGGGGTTCCTGAGCAAGATCATTGTTTATGGAAAGAACAGCGTTGGCAAATCTAACCTTGGCCTTGCTATGTTCGATATAGTATCACATCTGACAACAAACAATGTGACACCCGGGTTGTACGATTATTATCTGAACGTCAACAATAAAGCGGGGTACGCGGAGTTTCACTACGTGTTCGCCTTCAGTACCGGGGTGGTTAACTACCGATATCGAAAGAACGATAAGCAGTCGCTCGTTTATGAAGCGGTCTCCGTAGATGGCAAGAAGCTTTTTTGGTTCGATTATGAAGACAGGCGCGGTGACCTGTCGGGACTTGAGGCGCTGACCCCGACATTGAACTTTTTATTCCGGGGTAATGATTCGATTCTTAAGTATACCATCGCAAATTCATCGCTGACGGACGACCATCCGCTGTATCAGATGCTGCGCTATGTTTCCCGGATGCTCTGGTTCCGCAGTTTGGACGAGAACCGATATATCGGCTATAAGTCAAAGAGCAACGACTACTTTGACTTTATCTTTGAGGGGAATATGATAAAGGAGCTGGAGGCGTTTCTCCAAAAAGCCGGAATAAAGGAGAACCTGATTGCCAAAAAGGACGTCGACGGTACGAAACGTCTCTATTTTGACACCCGTGTTCCGCTGCCCTTCTTCAAGGTGGCATCCAGCGGGACCAAGGCACTGTACACGTTCTTCTATTGGTATAAAACGGCGTCAGATGTTTCTCTCATGTTTATTGATGAGTTCGACGCTTTTTATCACTATGAGCTTGCAGAGACTATTGTTGAGCTCCTCGAGAGGATGTCCGGTTCACAGACTATACTGACCTCACACAACACGAATCTTCTCACCAACAAGATCATGCGCCCGGATTGTTATTTTATTCTCACCGGCGAAAAACTGACCTCCTTCGCCAACGCCACAAACCGCGAGCTCCGTGAAGGCCATAATCTTGAGAAGCTGTATATGAGCGGTGAGTTTAATGGCTGAGGAGAAGAGAAAGATACTCGTGCTTGTCGAAGGTGAGCGGAGGGATGTCGACCTGATGGAACGGCTGCTCCGCATCTTCGAAATCGACATAAAATACAAAATCGTCCCTTACCGCACAAACATCTACACTCTCTTCAATGAGATGTTTGCGGATAACGACCCATCGGCGTTTGATTTGCTGCAGGTATTGAAGGCGCGAGAGCACAATGAGTCGAGGAAGGCTATATTTGATGATGTGTATTCGGATATGCTCCTGATCTTCGACTATGAACCGCATGCTCCGGACTTCGCGCCTGAGAAGATCCGCAGAATGGCTGAATACTTTACCGAATCTTCCGATATGGGTAAGCTGTACTTAAACTACCCCATGGTGGAGGCTTTCTACCATATGAGATCTATCCCTGATCCCAGTTTTGACACATATCTTTCAACATTAGAGGAGTTAGCGGCAGGAGGCTACAAAGCACGTGTCGGCCGGGAGAACCGCAACCACGACTATAGAAAGTTTGCTGTGAACAAAGAAGAGTGCAGTATAGTTATCAGGCAGAATATTGATAAAGCCCGGGACCTGATAACTAATGAGATGGGCGACGGCATAATACCAGAACAAAACCGCATCCTTAATGTACAGCTTGATTTACTCGAAACAAAAAAGATAGTTTCTGTTTTAAGTACCTGCGCTTTTTTTATTCCCGAATACAATCCCAAACTGATAGGATTATCCTGTTCCGGTGATATGTGATATCGGCGAAAACTGCAGTGCCTCATACGGGCGCCTTTCCTGAGCCGGATTTGATTATGTAAACCAACATTCGATATATTCTCAGACGCAGAATGATCAAAAAGAGCGAGGTGAGCGCGCCGTGTGGCAGTGCCCCAAATGCGGACGGGAGTTCGAGAAAACGAATCAGCAGCATTTCTGCAGCGAGCAGCCGGAGACGATCGACGCCTATATCGCAGCGCAGCCGGAGAGCGTCAGGCCGCTGCTCCGTCAGGTGCGGGACACGCTCCGCGCCGCGCTCCCGGACGCGGAGGAGCGCATATCCTGGAGGATGCCGACTTATAGGCAAAAAGTGAATATCATCCACTTCGCGGCGTTCAAAAAGCACATCGGTCTGTACCCCGGCGATAAGGCTGTCGGGCATTTCCGCGACAGGCTCACGGAATACAAAACCAGCAAAGGCACGGTACAATTCCCGTACGACAAGCCGCTGCCGCTTTCGCTCATAACCGAGATAGCGATATGGTGCCGGGACAACAGAGACCGCCGCTGACGCGCTGTCAGAAAAAAGCATACAGACCGGCGCGCGTATTATGTAAACTCGCGCCGCGAGTTTCTTCGCTCAAACATACGCTGCGCCCCGCCGTTTCTTCGGCGGGGGGTTTTATTTTTCGGCCGGACAGCGGGCCATCAGACCCTCACGATCCTGCGGCGTATACACAAAGCGCCGGAAATGCCCTTTACTGACGGTAATATTTCCCGTATAATAACAAAAACCGCAAATGCCCCGGCGGCGCTCACCGGGGATCCCGATACGTGCAAAAATGACAGGCCCCGAGAACCCCTTCAAACGACATTTCCCGTATAACGGCGGAGATTGTTGACAAGAATACTGTTTGAACTATCTGCGCCGAATACGAACGGACCGCGGTAACGGGAGGGGCCCGAATGAAAAGGTTATTGACCGCAGCGCTGGCAGCAGCGCTGGCGCTCACATACGCTGCCTGCGGCGGCATCGCCGTCACACCGCCGGGAAACGCGGAGAGCGGCAAGCCGGCTGTGCCAGATCTCACAGACGGCCGGAAGCAGAGCAGCGGGGCGCCTGACACGGACTATCGGCTTGAGCTGGTCGAAAGCGGCTACGCCCTCACAGAGGGGCCCGACAGGTTCTATGTCCGGTACGCCCTCGTCGTGAAAAACCCCGGCGCCGACAGGGCGGTCCTGTACCCGACGGTAAGGATAACGGCCCGGGACGCGGACGGCGCGGTGTTGGGCACGGAGGATATAGTGGGCTCGTCGATCCTGCCGGGCGAGACCTGGTACAGCGCGTTCCAGGGGCCGGGCGTCGACAGCACACCGGCGACTGTGGAGTTCGAAATCGTTCAGCCTGAAGGATTCCACTGGATCTCGCCGGAGCTTATCGACTATGCGGGCGAGCCGCTCACGGTCATAAACCCTGTACGGCGCTCGGATAAGATAGTGGGCGAGATCGCCAATCCGAACAGCTTCAACATCGATTCGGCCGCAGTGGTCGTGCTGTTCCGCGACGACGGCGGCAAACTGCTCGCGGGCGAGACCGCATACACGGATAAAGTCGCGGCAAGCGGCAGTATACCCTTTGAAGTGTGGCTGCCCGGAGAGGAGAGCTGCGTCACAGACAATTTCGAGGTACACGCCTACCCCTGGTACTGAGAACTTCCGCCGGGCAATATAAAACGCGCATCGCTTCTCAGCCGCGCAGCCTTGACAATTTCAGAGGCTCCGGCTGAATACATAAAACGGAGAACATTCGGGCCGGAAAAAGACGCGGTTTCAAGGTTTCACCCGGCGAAAGCCGACGCGGGCTTTTCAGGGCTGCATCAAATAAACGGTATAGGGAGAGTGGCAAAATGATCGATCTGCACGTGCATACGAACCATTCGCATGATTCCAAAGCGACGATCCGGGAACAATGCGAAAAGGCCGTCCGGATCGGGCTGCAGTATCTGTGCTTCACAGACCACATAAATATGAACAAAGCTGACCCGGGGTACGGCCTGTATGACGCGGAGAAATTTTTCGGCGAGTTCAATGAGGCTAAGGAGAAGTATTCCGGCAGAGTAAAACTTCTTTGCGGGATAGAGTTTTCCGAGCCGCATATATACACGGAAGAGTTTGAGAAGTACCGAAAGCTGCCCTATGATTTCATACTCGGCAGCGTACACTACTGGATCAACGACATGCGCACGGGCGAGCTGGTCAGTATCGGGTACCCCGCGGAAGATGCATACGAGAAGTATTGGGAAGAAATTTATAAAGCCGTCGCGCACGGGGGCTTTGATTCTCTTGCGCATATAGATTTCCCCAAGAGGTTCTATAAAGAATGCGTCTGGCAGAGGGAGCGGATATACAGCATTTTCGAAGAGATGGCAAAAAACGATATAGCGCTCGAGATCAACACCTCGTCGCTGCGCAGGGGCCTTACCGAGGCGATGCCGGACAGAGAGTTTCTGAAGATGTACGAACAGGCCGGCGGAACCAGGGTCACGATAGGCTCCGACGCGCACTCGCCGGACGATCTTGCGGCCGGGTACGACTACGCGTGCTCGCTTATAACCGGCCGCCTGACGAGCGTCGTGTACATAAACAGGGAACCGGTGCCTGAGAGGTAAACCGGTGGCCGGATCAAACAAGACTTAAGCCGGTACTTGCAATAAGAATAATGAACCCTGCAATATACAATTCTCCCCCCGGAACACGATCAAGGCAGCGTGTCCGGGGGATCATTTTGCGCGCGCAGACACGATCCGGCAAAACAGATTTCAATTATGGTTTTCAGTTGGGGGAGGGCAGTGATGATTATACTTACAATAATGTCACCGGAATTGTCGCAATTTAATGACAATAGAATAAAACGAACTAATAACACTTTACTGGTGGTACAATTTCCCGTATAATAGTAGAAATTGTTGATATGTTGAAAATTCTAAGGGGGTACAAGCGTTTCATATACAAACGAAGAAAGACAAAAAAAGATAATACTTTCAGGATAAAAATGTTGAGCGAGTGGAAAATGAAATGAAACATAATCAAAAACCAGGACCCTCTTCATTCAAAAAGGTGCTTTCCCCTTTGGAAAAACTCAAACGCCGTATAGACCGGGAGTTCTCAAGAAAGAGGCTTGTAGGGGATATCGGCATCGATGATTCTGAGTTTGAATTATTGATACAATATGTGCGCAACGTTTTCTATCGTTTAAAGTAATCAAATTCGAAAGTCATAAATGACAAGATGTTTTGTACGGCATTAGTGCATATCGGTATCCGATATTATGACGGTGCATAATGGGAACACGTCAAGAATCTACTAGAGTTGGATACGTTCAATGCAACTAATCAGTACATACTCTCACTGCTTTCAATCAGGGAACTGGTGATAAAGACGTTCTCCTCCGGCGCTGCGCGCCCGGGCGGTACACATTATAATTATAATATGAACGGTGCTGAAAATATGGACGGGTACGGCAGGATAAAGATATTCGGCGTCGGCGGGGCGGGGTGCCGGGCGGTCGGTCTCATGGCTAAGGCGAGCCCGGCGGACTGCGAGCTCATCGCCGTCGATACCGACTGGGTGTCCGCGCGGACCTCGACCGCGCACCACAGGATCGAACTTCAGGGCGCGACGATATTCGGTCTGGGATCGGGCGGCAGCCGGCTCAGGGCCGAAAAGCGCGCCGAAGCGTGCGCCGACAGGCTGCGAAAAGCGGTGAGCGGAGCCGAATTGATATGGATCGTCGCCGGCATGGGCGGCGGCACGGGAACCGGAGCCGCCACGGTGATCGCCCGTCTGGCCGCGGAGGCGGGCGTTCCCGTAATTGCGGCCGTGACGCTGCCCCTCGCCATGGAGGGAACCCGGCGGAATCGGACAGCGGGTGAGGGGATAGATATGCTGGGGCAGACAGCCGGTATCATGCTCGTTCTCCCGCTGGATAAGCTGCGCGGGGCTATAGGCGGCAGGGTCACGCTCGCCGAGTTTTATGCCGCCGCCGACCGAGTGCTATCAGGCTGCGTATCGTTCGTCATGGGGTGGAGGGACAGAGCAGGTCAGGCGGGATCTCACCTGAGCGCTTTCAGAGTGCAAAAAGGCCGCCAAAATTCGCCGAACGATCTGCCGATGGGCGTTATCAAGCGACTGAGCGGGCTTGGCGCGGCTGGAAATGCGGGCGCCCTGTCCCGTGCATGAATCCCGACCCTTTAGATCAAAGAAAGGGAGATGAACGATGAACATCACGATACGCCTCGCATCCCCGCCCGACGCGCCGGAAATGGCGGAAGTCCTGATGCGCTCATGGGAAGAAGCGTACGGGGACATCATCCCTGAGGACTTCATCCGCCAAAAGAACGCTGCCCGCCCCGAACAGTTCAGGCAGGCCATCACGGACGGGAACGAGGACGAGTACGTTATACAGGAGAGCGGCAGGATCATTGGCATAATGAAGGTCGCGCCGCCGCTGGACGACGACCTGGGCGGAGACTATTACGAACTGCGATATCTGTATCTTCACCCGGACTATTTCAGGCGGGGCGTCGGCAAACGCGCGATGGCGTTCGCTTTCGACAAAGCGCGGCAATTCGATAGGCAATATATGAGCGTCTGGCTGTTTGCAGAGAACAAAAACGCGGCGGACTTCTACATAAAATGCGGGTTCGCACCGGACGGCAAGACACAGACTAAGGACTGCGGCAGGCCCATGGAGTGTATCAGGATGATCAAGAACCTGCTCGAGTAGGTCGCCCGGGCTCGCTTCTGGAATTCTGTGATAAGCTGACGGACAACCGGCATAGTGAATCAGGGAGCAATTAATAAGACCGGCTATAGTAGGTCAATAGAAAAACAGAGAAATAACCGCCGGCAAAAAAGCAGGAGGCATTCGCCGCTCATAGGAGCAGCTAAAAAACAGAAGATTATCTTTAGCCAGGCTTATCTTGATGCTCGTATTTTTTTAACTCAACTTTGCCATAGCTAATGTAGAAAGTCATGGTTTCTATACCGTATGGGGGGTTATGTGGACCATAGAAAGTTTCTGCTTGCATAACGACTTCGTAGTAAGATGTATCGGGAATTGTCCGAATACTGAGAATAGTGTCATCTAAATATTGTCTGGGCTCCCCGTAGTATTTTTCGATGGCATCATGTGCCGCATCAGATAGAAGGCGTAATAGTACTCTTTCGTAATCCTCTGACGATATCCCGTTTATAGTGGCTGCTGAAACGACAGTGTTGAGCATAAAGCAAACAGCAGCTATTGTGATTGTAAAAGCGATAGCTTTGCGCGTAAGAACACCCCTTGAAATAATATGCCCCATATCTGTTGTGCTTTTCAGAGAAAAAAGTGGAAGTTCTCGCAAAAAGAGGGAGACGTCTTATTTGTATTTGAAACGGTTAACAGTTAGGAGGATTGAGAAATGCGCGGTTTATCTTACGTCGCTTTGACGGCTTATCTTGAACGTTCCGGTAAAAGTGAACTGAAAATGACATTTGATGAAGTGAAGAGAATAAACGGCGGTTATTTGCCGTACTCCGCATGTAAGCACCGTGCCTGGTGGGCAAACGACCCGAGCCATTCGCAAGCCGTCGCCTGGCTGAACGCCGGATATAAGGCCTGCGACGTAAGTATGGAAGATCAGATCGTACATTTCGAGAAACTATGAAAATGCTGATATTGATGATGGTGTTCCGGACTATCCATGATTGAATTTTATCAGTCAGTTTTCCGCTTGTACCGCCCCTACAGCCAGCCCTCACGCATGCCGTGCCATAAATAATTGCATGTATTGTCCGCAAATATGCATTTTTGGCGGGAAAGTTTATAAGTATACTTACAATCTTTGACATTCTGGTTCCCACTGAAAAGAATCTCAATCATAATATGAACATGATCATCCCCAAAAAAGTAACTCCTCGCCGAAATAACTGCGGTGAGTTTAGTTTATCCTTGCCGATATTGCACTCTGTGCAATAAAACTGTCCGTCCTATAGTAATACGTATATCACGCCCATAATAACCACCGGGGTCCGGTTTTCACCGGACCCCGAATCATATATGCGATTGTTGCGTATCGTCGCAGTATTATGTTAACCTCTCGGGTTCAATAATCAAAGGTGCAGACCGGCCTGGAAGCCGCTGTTCGTGGCGGTGGAGATGTTCCCGACGCTCATGGCGTCGCCGACGATGAAGATCTCGGTCTCGGCGCAGCAGTGGCGCAGGCTCTCGACGGTGTCCGTGAGCGGGACCATGCCGATGGACAGCAGCACCGTGTCGCAGGGGTACTCCACGCGCTCGCCCGTGACGGTGTCGGTGCAGACGATCGAGTCGTCCTTGACCTCATCGAGGCGGCGGTTCAGGTAGATGGGGATGCCCTTTTCCTGCATAATATCGAGCATCTCGAGGCCCGCGCGCTTTGAGCTCTTGTGCAGCGCGGCGCGGTGCTTCTCCTCGTCGAGCATCTCGATGACCGTGACGTCCTTGCCCCTGTCCTTGAAGTCGATGGCGGCCTCGAGTCCGACGGCGCCGCCTCCGACAATGACGATCTTGTCGCCCGAGGGCACCTTGCCCATCTCGGCGTCGGGCGCCCAGTGGACGTGGGGCTTGCCGATGCCGGGGATGTTCGACGGTATGATGGGCTTCGAGCCGACAGCGATGATGATGGCGTCGTAGTTCTCCGCTTCAAGCATCTCCTTCGTCGCCTCTGTGTTCAGCAGGATCTTCGCGGGCTGCTTCTTGACCTCGCGCAGCAGCCAGTTGAGGTAATCGCGGCAGTCCTCTTTGAACGGGGGGAACGCGGCGGGTACCACGTTGCCGCCGAGCTCGCCGGTCTTCTCGTACAGCGTGACGTCGTGGCCGCGGCCGCAAAGCGCCATCATGGCGTAAAGGCCGGCCGGGCCGCCGCCGACGACGGCGACTCTCTTTTTTACGGGCGCTTTCGGGATCTCGCCGTATTTGATCTCCTTGAACACGCCGGAGTAGGGGTTGACGGCGCAGTTGAGGGGCCTGGGCGGCATAAAGCGGGCGCAGGCGTCGCAGCGCAGGCAGGGCCTGCGGTCCTCGGGCCTGTTCTGAGCGTACTTGCGCGGCATCTCGGGGTCTGCCATGAGCGGGCGGCACATGGCGATGAAATCCGCCCAGCCGTTGGCCAGCAGTTCCTCGCCTATGTCGAGCGATGTGATGGAGCCGACCGTCGTTACGAGCAGGTTGGGGAAAGCCTTTTTCACGTCCCTCGCGTAGTGCGCGTTGAACGCTCTGGGCATCATGTAGTTCTGGCACCAGTTGCGGTAATATTTGAAGTCGAAATCGCTGTGCAGCCCGGCGGAGACGTGGACTATGTCGATATGGTCCTGCAGGTACTCGATCATCTGCAGCGTCTCGTCAAAGTGCATGCCCTCCTCGGCGATCTCGTCGGCCGAAATGCGGAACTCGATGACGAAATTGGGCCCGACTTTTTTGCGTATCGCGTCGCAGACCTCGATGGCGAAGCGGGCGCGATTCCCGGTCGAACCGCCGTACTCGTCCCTCCGCTTGTTGTACAGGGGGCTCATGAACTGGCTTATCAGGTTGCCGTGGCCGCCGTGCACGAGGCATATGTCCATACCCGCCTGCTGCATGCGGTAGGCCGCCATTGCGAACTTTTCCACAGTTTCGGCGATCTTCTCGTGCGTCATCTCGATGGAGGGGATGGGGTCGCGGCCCAGGCGCTTGGCGCGGGTGAGCTCGGAGCTCGTGATGATGCTGGAGGCGCTGTACGGCGCGTGGCCCACGGTCTCGAACGCCGTGTCCTTGCCGTTGTGGTTTATCTCGAAAGAAGCGTGGCAGTTGTACTGGGCGGCCATCTCGGCGTACCATGACAGCGGCAGGACGCATCTGTCCGTGCCGAGGTCTATCTGCGTCTCCTCGTCGTGGCACTCGTTGCGGTCGATGGTGGCGTTGCCGACGTACAGAATGGCCGTGCCGCCTTGCGCAAAGGGGCGCATCCAGTCGACGAAGTCGCGCGTCATCGTGCCGTCGCTGCGGGCGACGTTCGGGGAGGGGGGCGCGAGAATAACGCGGTTTTTAAAGTCGATGCCCCTGATCTTTATCGGCGTGAATACGTGCTCATATCTTGATGCCATAAGACTTCACCCTTTCGACAGTGTATTTTGACGCAATTATATCATCACGGCCCGCCCGAGGCAAATGTTTTCACGCGGTGCCGCTTTTTGTGGATCGCGGGCCCGGTCAACCATCATATAAATAAGGTACATAAAGCGCCCTGCGCTCCCGACGCGCATACGGGTTTCAGAGGCTGCGGCGCACTTCCCGCGCGACGCCGATTATCCGGGCGTTGCCGCTGTCAAACTCCGATACCGGCACGATGATCGGGCTGTAAGCGGGGTTCTCGGGCTGCAGCACCACTATGTCGCCCTGCCGGTGAAACCTCTTGAGCGTCGCCTCCTCGGAATTGACGAGGCAGACAGCTATCTCGCCGTTCTCCGCCGTGTCCTGTTTCCGCACGAGGACGAGATCGCCCGGGGCGATACCGGCGTTTATCATGCTGTCGCCGCGCACCCGCAGGAAAAACCAGTCGGCGGACTCCGGCACGTCCGCGTAGTCGTACCCAGTCACCTGTTCATCGGCGAGCAGCGGCGCTCCGGCCCTGATGGAGCCCAGTATGGGCAGGCGGCGACCCTGCTGATAGGGCACGGCCTCGGGCGGCAGCATGTTCAGCTCGTCGCCCGCCAGATATTCGAGCGGCAGGCCCAGGCTGAGCGCGAACTGCTTCGCGGTCGTGATTTTCGGGATCCTCTGGCCTTTTTCATACCTGCTTATGACCTGCTTCGAAGTCCCGAGAATGGCGGCGAGCTCCTCCTGGGACATTTTTCTTTCCTTGCGTATCTTCCTCAGCTTTTCTCCGAATGTGCTCATTTGTACAGCACCTCCCCTTCCGATACCATTTTACCACAAAAATCACCGAAATCAAGACAATTTTACATAATACCGAAATAGGTCACCGCAAAGTTGACATTATCGGATATTTGTAGTATTATGGTGCCGAAAGAGCCGGCAAAACCGCCGCGCATCATATGAGGGGTGAACATATGTCCTGGATAGAGCTGCATCAGACGCTTCCGACGAGCAGAAAAACGATACGATTTAAAAACACGCTGCGGATCAATACACCGCAGGCCGTGGGGCACATATGTATGCTGTGGCTGTGGGCGA
>Ga0123335_1002587_pt1 | contig 26641 bp, 23 predicted proteins | sample BiotimSIPDNA_2_FD_89707 | JGI IMG/M metagenome (GOLD analysis project Ga0123335, IMG submission 89707) | Anaerobic biogas reactor microbial communites from Washington, USA - Biogas_R2 time_0 SIP DNA | ecosystem: Engineered > Bioreactor > Anaerobic > Unclassified | place: Washington, USA...
GAGGATTACTCTCGCACCCGAGTCGTAGGTGATTTCCAGCAGGCCGGATTTGAGCTTGTATGTGCGGCCGAGCGCGACTCTGAAACCCATCGGCGCTATGTAATTAGGCTCGTCGGACCATTTCGCGCCGGCAATGCCGGTGACGCGGCCGACGAAAACAGGAACGGGACGGTCGGGTGACGATTCTCCGGGGTCTGTTAGCCCCCGGCTATTTTCGTTGCTTGCAATGGAAGAACCGCGGTCGGAAGGCAATTTGTACGCCCAAAACCCCAGCAGCAGCAGGCATACGAAAACCGTGGCAACCATGTACGAGAAAACAAACCCGCCGACGAAGGGTGTGGAAGCGTCGGACGGAGAGGACAGATCGAGCACGATCGGTTGGGGATTGAGATCATCGTCGGGGGGCGTGGAAGCGGCTCGCGCGACGCCCGATGCCTCTCGCCCCCATTCACCCAACAAGGCCGAATCGTGCATGAAGCGAATATAATGCCTGCGGGCCTCCGCATCTTCGGAGACGAGCCGGGCAAGCCGGGCGGAGTCGGCCGCCGAAATCTCGCGGCTTAGCAGCGCGTCGGCCAAGTCATACACCTCGCGGAGCGTTGCATCGTCGGCGGGTGAGAGTTGGCCGGTCATCGTCCGCCCTCCCGTTCCAGCGTCTCTTCGACGCAGTCCCGAAGCGTCACGCGAGTGCGGAGGATCGATTGCCGGGTGGCGTCAAAACTGCGACCCAACTCCGCCGCTAGCTCGCGAGTGGTCAGCTCGCCGGAATAGTATCGCAGCAGCAAGTCGCGTTTGGCCTCGGGCAATTTGTCGAAACAGTCTTGAAAGGCTTTCTGACCAAAGTCCAATTCGTCCGATAGATAGGCGGTTTCCTCGGCCACGGTCTCGATGAGCCGGTCGCTAAAGACAATGCGGTGGCGCGATTGCTTCTCGCGATGGGTGAGGACTTGATAATAGGCGATCGTCCGCGCCCAAGCGCCGAAATCTTTCTCGGGGTCGTAGGCGTCGAACTGTTCCCAAAGACGAATTCGCACTTCTTGGGCGATGTCGTCGGCATCGGCCCAATTCGGCGCGAGCGAAAGAATAAATCCTCGCAGCCGCCGCTCATGCCGGCCGAGCAACGTGAGAAATTGCTTGGTCCGCTGATCGTTATCGGGCTGGTCGATCGAGTTCACGTTATTTTCCCGCTGAAAACGGGGACAGGGCGGTGGAAGAGCCAAGAAACCGCCCCTGTTATCTGATATTATTAGGGGCGAGAGCGGAATATGCGACACAATTTTTTATGCCCGAGCCGGAGACTGGCCCATTTTTCAGTCCTTCAAGTCCGAAAAACACGCCCGCCTCCCACGCCGATGGAGGGGGCAGTTCCAGGGAACGCATACCCGCGGGGAGGCAACAAAGAAGATAAGGGGCAATCGTGCCGAACACAAGCCGCTGCCATGTGGAAGAGCAAACAAGTTCCCGAGCGAGCCTGTCCGATAAAATTTACGGCTCGAAAACCCCAATGGCTCAGGATACTTCGATACTGTTGACGAGTCTGTCGCCGCCCCGGAATTGCATGGCGGCGTGTTGGGCCAGTTGCTTGGTGTAATACGAATCGCAACGCCCTTTCAGCCGGACGCCTTGCGGCCCGACTTCGACGGTCAAATCGGCCACGGCGCGGCCGGTTTCGAGTTGCACGGCCCTTTCGATCGAGGTGGCCAACTGCTCGGCCTCCTCCAAGGTCTCGGGAATCACGCCGACGAAACGATGCGACGCGTCTGCCAATATCCCGGAATAATTCATTACAACACTCCTTTGCTTTCAGTCTTCGTCGCTGGCGACGACTCGGATCGAATTGAGCAATTCGACTTCCGAGCAGACGGAACGTACTACCTCCTGTGCGAGTTGCTTGTGGTAATAACTAGATACGCAACCGGTGATACGCAAAGCATCTTGTAATTGTTCGACCTGTAAATCGCGCAATTCATAAAACGGGCTGTTGGTCAGCGCCGCCTGCGCGCGCGGTTGAATGCTTTCGGATTTGGTGGCGATCATGGGCGGCATTCCGTAGTTGAAACCAACCGGTGCCGACCAAGTTGTGCAGCGCGGCGAAAAGGGGGCGTTTTATCGCCCAAAATGGAGCCGACATCTGCAAGAATCATCGTCGAGGAAAATCAGCCCCACTCAATCACGCCGCCACAAGAGCATCTCGGCCAGCGTTATACTCATTGTCGAGATACCGAAAAAAAAGTCAACCCCGCCGATGTGCGTAATTCCCGAAAAGTATTGATTTGCGCGACTTTCGAGCTGTTTTGTGAAGCAGCCCGGATATAACCGACGGGGCGACGATTAGCGGCGCGATTACGGGCCGGCAAACAGGCGCTCGCTAAACATCTTCTATCAATAAAAAGTGCTGACAACGCGCCTCAATGTGGAAATTGCAGAAATTGTGGTCGAAGCTATGCATGTTCCGCGCAAGGACGGCAACCCACATTCCCCAAACTCTCAATTTTACGGAAACTTGGATACCCACGGTTTACACGGCGATTTTTCCGGTCTTCTTGAGATAGTCCAGAACTTCGTCTGCTAGTTCTTCGGGCGTTTTCGCACCGGCTGCGAGAGCGATTTCCGACTTTTCGGGCTGTTCGTAAGGGTCGTCTATCCCCGTAAACCCCTTAAGTTCCCCGGCTCTCGCCTTTTTATACAACCCCTTTGGGTCTCGGGCTTCACAAACAGCGAGCGGCGCATCGACGAAGACCTCGATAAAATCCCCATCCGATAAACTCTCGCGGACGCGATTCCGGTCGACGCGATACGGACTAATGAAAGCAGTGATAGCAATGATGCCGGCGTCGCAAAAAAGTTTTGCCACGGCGCCGATTCGGCGTATATTCTCCTCCCGGTCTTGGGCGGAAAATCCCAGGCCGAATCGCTTGGCAAACTCCTCGCCGTGCCGATCCTTGAGCATGCCAGGTCCGGCGTTCAAGCCGTGCCGAATGTTGTCGCCGTCGAGTACGAAACTATGGATTCCAAGCGAATGAAGTCGGTGGTCGAGTAGGTTCGCCACAGTGCTTTTCCCGCAAGCGCTGAGACCGGTAAACCAGACCACGCAACCCCGGTGGCCGTTAAGTTGTTCTCTCTCTTCACGAGAGACGGCGTGTTCGTGCCAATGGACTTGGACTTGATCTTTGGTAGGCGTACTCATTGTATATTGCATTCCTGACTTGAGTAATATAACGGATGCTAATGGAAAAACGGGTTCAACGGGCGGGGACATTTCCGCATTTTCACGAACTGCCGACTGCTGCTTGCCAGTATCGCCGAAACCTCGCGTCGCCGCAAGTGGCTGGAAATTATCGCCAGCAGTTCCCAAAGCTGTACTATTGACCGTTTATACTCGGCGGAGCCAGATTTCGCGCCAGTAGAGGTAATTCGCCCTGGGGCAATTCTTCACGCAGAGTCCCTGGCAAACGAGTCCATCAAGGACAACGGTGTTTTTCAGTTGAACCATTTCGCCGGTGGCTTCGACAATGATTTTATTCAACGGTTCGGACACTCGATACCGGCGGCCGCAGTGCATGGCCATTTCCGGCTCGAATGTCAATCCGCGGTTTCGGCCCTGCGCGTCGAGCGTGTCTTCGATCTCTTTCAGGGTTTTAATTTGCACCAATTCGCCTGGCTTGAGGTTCAGTTCCTCGGTCGTTGTTTGCTTCAGATTTCCGGCGGGTTGATTGCAATATCGACCGGTGACCAGTCGGCAGATCCGGTTTTTCAGAGACATCCACAGAAAATAGGCGAACCGTCGCGGCGATAGCTCGCCGATCAGCAGATCGCGGATGAAGTGCTTTAGTTTGCCGGAAGTGAAGTCGGTGGTGGCCCTACCCAATTCGGTCGATTGGCAAAAGTACCGATTGTCTTTTTTGACTGGGAGCCGCGACATTAGCTCTTGCGTCAATGTATCCTCGGTTTGCGACGGCGTCGAATAATGGCGGTCCGCGCCGGCTTGATGCTCGGAATGATTGGCGAAGGGGAGTGAAAGGTCCGCGGGCTTCAACCAGACTTCTTTCCAGAAGAACATACACCCGCGCTGGCATCCGTCGTGTGCCGAGCCGTCGCATCGGGGGCCTTCTAGCAAAACCGCATCCCTCATGCCGCGCATGCCGAGTCCTTCAACACAGGTCTTCTCGGCGCGGCGATGGACGCGAAAAGTCATGCCGCAGAGCGGTGCCATTTCGGGCATAAACGGCAGCCCGTCGTACTTGCCTTCGCAATCGAGCGTGGCAAGTATCTCCTGAAGGTTGCGAACGGTAACTAACTGCCCGCGTCGATATTCCGTGTGCTTCATCGCTTCGTCGCCGGATCGAAGTATGGATGCCGTCGTTCGTTTGAATTACCAAAAAAATATACGTTGGCGATACGGCATAGTCGGCAAGAAAACTGGCTCGGCCTGTCGCAGTGATAGACTTCCTGTCATCGCACGGACGCACCTGCGGGGGGTGTCGTTATTGTTCGGCCTAACGAGGAGATCATTCCAGCCAAGCTAGTGCTTTGTCAATCATAGAGTGGCATGTTCGTAGTACCGTCTTTAGACGGAAGTTCCGGCTAAAGCCGGTACTACGAACAGAAAGCACCCATCAATTCAGCATCGACAAAGCACTAGGTCCAGGTGGTTTTCCCCACTACCTCGGTTGACAGTTTTACGGCAGTCGTTTAGGATTCAGAGTTTCATTTGCAAATGGGCCAAAAGAGGTAAAACAAGCATGGCCGTTCCAAAACGTAGGCAAAGCAAGTCCCGCTCGGGCAAGCGCTGTGCGCACGACGCCAAGAAGCCAATACAGCTTACTTATTGCGAGCAGTGCAGTACGGCGGTGCCCACGCATGTGGTCTGTCCGAACTGTGGTCATTATATGGGCCGAAAAGTCGTCGAGACCGAATCTTGAGCAGAATCGCATTCCTTTTTCCCGGCCAAGGGGCGCAGACGGTGGGGATGGGCCGACGGCTCGCCGAGTCGTTGCCCTCCGCGCGGAGGCTCTATGACCGCGCCGCCGAGGTGCTCGGCTACGATCTGGCAAAGCTCTGTTTCGAGGGGCCTGCCGACGAGCTGGATTCGACGGTTTGCAGCCAGCCGGCGATTTTCGTCACCAGTCTGGCGGCGTTGGAGGCGTTGCGGGCCGAATCGCCCGACGTGGTGCTCGCCTGCGAGGCCACGGCCGGCTTGAGTCTCGGCGAATACACGGCCATGGCCTTCGCCGGCGTGATGGAGTTCGAGGACGCCCTGATGGTGGTGCAACGTCGCGGCGCCGCCATGCAAGAAGCGGCAGACGCAACCGTCGGAGGCATGGTCGGCATCCTCGGCCTGGAGACAGTCGAGGTCGAGACCCTCTGCGAAAAAGCCCGCAACGGAGACATCCTCAAGGTGGCCAATTTGCTGTGTCCGGGCAACGTGGTCATTTCAGGCAGTCTGGCCGCTTGCGAGCGGGCGGCGGAAATGGCCCGAGCCGCCGGCGCGATGAAGGCCGTCCCCCTGGCCGTGGCCGGGGCGTTTCACACCGAGATCATGCGGCCCGCCGACCAGCATTGCGCTGAAGTCCTGGCCGAGGTGCCCATGCGAAAGCCCCGTATTCCCGTGATTTCAAACGTTGACGCTAAACCGCACGACGATCCCGAGGAAATCCGACAAATCCTCGTCCGCCAAATTCTTCAGCCGGTACGCTGGGAAGAGTCGATGCGATACTTGATCTCCCAGGGGATCGATCAGTTTTACGAAGTCGGCCCGGGACGCGTATTGCGCGGTCTATTGCGGCGGATCGACCGCAATGTTTCTTGCCAATGCGTGGAAGTGTAAATGGGGCGTATTTGGTGGGGCTGCGCAAAAGCTTGTCCCACCCTACTGAAGACTGATAACCATCAATAATAACCCCGAGAATTCCATCGTGACCAGCCGAATTATCACGAGTTTGAATGGACGCACGGCCATCGTGACCGGCGCCGCCCGCGGTCTGGGGCGTTGCATTGCCCAAACCCTGGCCGCGGCCGGGGCGCAAGTCGCCTGCGTCGATATCAACGCCGAGAGCCTTTCCGACACCGTAGCGTCGATTCGCGGATCGGGCGGAACCGCCGAACCGCTGGCTTGCGACGTTACAGACTCGGGCGGAGTCGGCGAAGTCGTCGATGACGTAATCAAGCGTTGGGGCAAACTGGACATCCTGGTCAATAACGCCGGCATCACCCGCGACAACGTCATCGTGCGAATGAAGGACGAGCAGTGGGACTCGGTAATAAATATCAACCTGAAAGGCACGTTTCTCTTCACTCGCGCGGCGGCCCGGCCGATGATGAAGAGCCGCGGCGGGCGAATTATTAACGTCGCCAGCGTTTCCGGCCTGATGGGCAACCCCGGCCAGGTGAACTACTCGGCATCGAAGGCCGGCGTGATCGGACTGACGCGAACCGTCGCCCGAGAACTGGCCGGCCGGAATATTACGGTCAACGCCGTCGCTCCGGGGTTCATTGCCACCGACATGACGGCCGCCCTGGGCGATGAGATTCTGGAGCAAGTCCGCAAGGAAATACCACTAGGGAGGATGGGTGACCCCCAGGATGTGGCTGACGCAGTGTTGTATTTGGCCAGCGATGCCGCTTCGTTTATCACCGGCCATATTTTGACGATCGACGGCGGATTGACGGTTTAGGGGCTTTTCACATGCGAAATACTGTTGGAGGAGACCACGGACGCCGATTGTGGTTAGAAAAGTAGTGCGTCAACCAATAATTTCAGCATTTTCCGCATGGAAATATCGCGGTAGATATGGACAAGCACGCCTAAACCCGCTATACCTTGCGAGATTAGGTAAACAAACATGGCCGATCGGCGGCCGGTTTGACGTTGTTTTGAGTGTTCGACTTTGACGGCGGGGATTGCCGCGGAGTGCTTCCCCGAAGAAATACTATTTTATTTGTTGCAGCAGGAGGATTTTCAAGGTGGCCTCAGTTCAAGAGCGAGTCATCGATATTGTTGCCGAGCAGCTTGGCGTCAGCAAGGACCAGATCACCCGCGAGACTTCGTTCGTTAACGATCTCGGCGCGGACAGTCTGGACACGGTCGAACTGGTCATGGAGCTCGAAGAAGAGTTCGATATAAACATCCCCGACGATGTCGCGGAAAAGATTCAGACGGTCGGTCAAGCCATCGAGCATATTGAAAAAGCCGTTGAAAACACCGAAGCATCCTCTGCCTGACGAAATCGTATGAAACGCCGCGTTGTCGTCACGGGCATCGGCGCCGTCACCTCGCTCGGATGCGAGGTGAACGAGCTATGGACTCGCATCCTTAACGGCGAGAGCGGAGTCGGCATGGTGGAACGTCTCGACGTTTCCAGCTACCGAGTCCGCATCGGCGGCGAGATCCGCGACTGGTCCGTGGAAGGTTATATCGAGTCGAAGGACGTGAAGCGATTCGATCGTTTCGTTCAGTTCGCTCAGGTCGCCGGAGTGAACGCCGTCGCCGATTCCGGCATCGACTTTTCCAAGTACGATCCCTGGCGATGCGGAGTCGTAATAGGCTCCGGCATCGGCGGCCTGGAAACCATCGAAATTCAGCACGATCGCCTGCTAAGCAAGGGGCCGAGCAAGGTCTCCGCGTTCACCATTCCAAAGCTGATCGGCAACGCCGCCAGCGCTCAATTGGCGATCCACCACGGGCTTCGAGGGCCGAATCAGGTGGTCGTCACCGCCTGCGCCAGTGCCACGAACGCCATCGGCGACGCCTACAAGCTGGTTCGCGACGGCGAGGTGGACGCGATAATCACCGGCGGCAGCGAGGCCGCCTTGACTCATATCGGCGTCAGCGCCTTCGCCGCCATGCGGGCGCTTTCCGAGCGGAACGACGACCCGAAACGAGCCAGCCGCCCATTCGACCGCGACCGCGACGGTTTCATCCTCAGCGAAGGGGCCGGCATGTTGGTGCTCGAGGAATTCGAGCATGCAAAGGCCCGCGGCGCAAACATCTACGGCGAAATATACGGCTACGGAGTAAGCTGCGACGCCAGCCACATCACCGCGCCGGACCGCGAGGGGACGGCCGCCGCCTACGCCATGAAAATGGCCATCGACAACGCCGGACTAGCTCCGACGGACATCGACTACATCAACGCCCACGGCACCAGCACGCCGCTGAACGACGCCGCCGAGACGACGGCCATCAAGAAGGTCTTCGGCGATTACGCCTACAAGGTCGCTATTTCGAGCACGAAGAGCCAGTTGGGCCACCTACTCGGCGCCAGCGGCGGAGTCGAGTTGATCCTTAGCCTGCTGGCCATCCGCGACGGCGTGATCCCGCCGACGATCAACTACGAAACGCCCGACCCCGAGTGTGATCTCGATTATACGCCCAACCAAGCCAGGCAACGCCGTCTTTCCATGGCAATGTCCAACAGCTTCGGTTTCGGCGGCCACAACGGATGTCTGGTCTTCGGCAAGTTGCGTAACGAATAGTGCCGACGTAGTGGTTTTTCCAACTCGACTTTACCAGTTGGGTGCCACTGCCGGCTTGCCCAGCAGTCTCCAGGCGTTTTACTCGACTATCAGGGCCGCATCGCCCGCTCGATCAACTCGCGGTCGAAATAATTGATCGACATGCCGGCATCGACGACGATCCGTTGGGCATTTATGCCGGCCGAGCGGGGGCTGAGTAGGAAAGCCGCCGCGGCGGCAACCTCCTCGGTACGGACGGCCTCGCGGCGGGGAATCACCTGCTCGGCGTATAGATAGGCGTCGACATAGCCGGGTATGCCCGCCGATGCCGACGTCTTCAGCAACCCGGGCGCGACGGCATTGAAACGCACCCTCGAAAAACGGCTGAACGACTTGGCCAGAAACGCCAGCGACGAGTCCAACGCCGCTTTGATCGGGGCCATGTAGCCGTAACTCTCGCTCGCCATCCGAGTCGTGGAAATGGAAATCGTGACCACTGAAGCGTCCGGCGCAAGCAGGTCTTTGATCGCATTGGACAGTGCGGTCAAGGAAAAGCAGGAGACGTCCACAGCCTGAAGGAATGCCTTCCTCGAAGTCTCGTGGAACGGCTTCAAACCGTCCGAGTAGTCGGCGAAGGCGATCGAATGGACCATGCCGTCGAAACGCATTTCGCGGCCGGCAAGCTCTTTCGCCAAGCGGGCTATCTGCTCCTCATGCTCCACGTCGCAGACGAAAACTTCCTCGTTGCCGAGCAATTTCGCTACCGACTCTCGGACCTGTTGATCCTGAACGACGAAGACGCATTTTGCCCCGGCCTCGGCCAACACTCGCCCAATGTGCCAGGCAACGCTCTTACGATTGGCCAAACCGAAAATCAGGATCGTCTTGCCGGTTAATTGCAGAAAGGACATGTTTGGAGTCTTACGTTGAAACTTGTGAGTGCCGAGCGCGGGCATGAATGTCAGTTCTTCCGGACTGAGATACCCCCCCCTGCGGTGTCTTTTCGACGGAGATTCGTATTTGTCGGTAGGCCAACTTCAGTCGATGCCGTGAGCGATTATCAGGCAATACTCGGGTTTTCGTCAAGCTCCCTTCCAAATAACACTATGATCCAATATGCCAGGCGTGGTTCGCAGGGAGAAATGTACGTTTTTGTGGAAAAAACGGGCGTTTTTCCTTACCCCCCATCGCTCGGAGGCGGCATCCGCTATTGTCGATCTCGACGGTTTTTGATACCCTTCGCTCGAATTTGAATGATGCCTCGCGTCGAAGGTAATTATGAGTCAGCACCGCTGGATATGGATCTGCCTATTATTCGCCGCGACAATGGTCGTTGCGGCGAGCGCGCAGGATTGGGACAAGTCCTACGGCACCCGGTTCATGGGGCCTGAGATTTGGCGTCTGCCGCCGGTCAAAGAGTTTCCGGCGTTGACGCCGTCGTTAGGCCCGACCGCTTCGTGTGCTACTCCGTCGGCGCTTAATGTTCCGCGTTATGAGATGCCGCGAGCGCCCGCGCCCCCTCCGGCTCCGCCTCCGGAACCGCCCGTAGAACCGCCGCTCGTGGAAGCGCCGCTCGCAGAACCGCCGGCGGATGACGTGCCGGCTCCTTCCGACGTTCCCGTTGAAGAAGAAACCGCCCCGCCGGAACCGAAGAAGGAAAAAATTTGGAGCGGGAACGTCGACCTCGGCGTGGACGGCTCTGAAGGGAACACCGAAGTATTCAATCTTCGTTGTTCGATGAAGGCCGTGCGGAAGGTAGACATCAGTACGACGACGCTGAGCCTTAGCTACAGCCGGCAGACATCGAAGACCATCGCTACTCAGGAGAGGCTCTATTTCGACGGCCGCTACGAACAACTGCTCGGCGGTTCGCGATGGTCGGCCTTTTTCCACCAAACCATCGAATACGACCAGTTCCAACCGTTCGATGTCCGCGATACGTCGGACATCGGTTTTGGGTACCGGCTAATCGACCGTGAAAACACCACGCTTATCGGACGTTTCGGCGGCGGTTTTTCGCATGAGTACGGCGGGCCGAACGACGGCGAGTATGTGCCGGAAGCGGTTTTCGGCATGCAGTTCGAACACCAGTTGAATAAAATGCAGAAATTTATCGGCTCGGTGGAATATGCGCCGGACGTGACGCAATTTTCCCGCTATCGCATCCGCAGCCAGGCCGCATTGGAAATAGTATTGAGCGAAGAGCGCAATCTGAGCATGCGAATCGGGGTGCTCAACCGCTACAACAACGAACCGAACAATGCCCGGCCGAACGATTTGGATTACGCTATGATGTTGATGTGGAAATTCTAGTGGATTGACTGCTCGATATTCTGATTGTTATACTCTGAAGCGGATTTCGCCTTGGAACCAGGAGGCCAGTCCATGAGCGAAACAACCGCCGATTTACCCACCCCTGTAGACACCCTCGCCGTCGATTTCGATGCGGGGGGGACAGCAACGACCATTAACCGTAATAAAGGGTTGCTCTCGGTCGGATTCCTCGGGCTGGTAGCCACTCAATTCTGCGTGGCGCTGATCGACAATATGTTTCGCTGGTTGATCGTACCGATCGGCAGCGAACTGATCGGTTCATCCGAACTTGCCTTGTCAATCGGCGCGGCTTGTTTCATAGTTCCTTTTCTGATTTTCGCCGCTCCGGCCGGATTCCTGGCCGACCGCTTCAGCAAGCGGAACGTGATGGTCGCCTGCAAAGCGGTGGAAATGGCCGTGCTATGCCTGGGAATCGCGGCCATTTTATTGCAGAACGTCTATGTCATGTTCGTCGTGCTGTTCCTGTTGGGCGGACAATCGACGATGTTCATAACCTCGAAGCTGGGCGGCATCCCGGAAATGGTCGGCACCAAAAAAATCGCCGCCGCCAACGGCATCATAAACATGGCCTCGATGGGCGCGATCATCATCGGCACGATTCTCGGCGGAGTGCTCTACGACCTGACCGGCCCGCTCGGTCTGAAAAATTGGTGGATTTCGGCCGCCGCGCTGCTGGGCGCCTCGGGCGCCGGATTCCTCGCCAGCCTGACCATCACGCCGATGGAAAGCGCTAACCCCTCGCGACGATTCACGCCTGACATTGCCGGCCAAACGGTCCGCGATCTTCGGTTGCTCTGGAGCGCGAGGCCGCTGTTTCTGGCCGCGGCGGCAAGCACGTTTTTCTGGACGCTCGGCATGATCTCGCAACTGAACATCTACTTGTTCGCCGACGAATCGCTGCATCTCGATCTGAACCGCGACGTGGGCGTTCTGCTAGGCGTTTTGACCGTGGGCGTCGGCATCGGCGCGGTGCTGGCCGGAATCTGCTCGCGCGGCAAGATCGAGCTGGGGCTTGTCCCGCTGGGAGCCGCCGGGATTGCCGCGGCGGCGATGCTGATGGCTTTCGTGCCCGGCGGCGCGGAAAACCAGCCGCTCGGCGCGGGCTTCTATTGCAGTTGCGCGCTGCTGTTCGCCCTGGGCGTGGCGGCCGGATTGTACGACATCCCGTTGCAATCGTTCCTCCAAGATCGCAGTCCGGCACAATCGCGCGGCTCGATAATGGCAGCGTACAACTTTATGACATTTTCGGGCATGTTGGTTGCGTCGGGATTGTTTTGGTTGCTTTCCAGTCCGCTGGGGCTTTCGGCGAGGGCGATATTTTTCATCGGCGGTCTGGCCGCCTTGCCGGTTACGCTGTTGATAATCGGCCATCTCCCCTTCCAAACCGCCCGGCTGGCCACGCGGCTCTTAATCGGCTTATTCTACCGGGTGCGCGTCGAGGGCGCGGAAAACGTGCCCGAGAGCGGCGCGCTCCTTGTGGCCAACCACGTGAGCTGGGTGGACGGAGTCCTGCTCGGCCTGACCAGCCCCCGCCACCCCCGCTTGATCGCGTATGCCGATTATTTTAATAATCCCTGGTTGAACTGGTTCGGCCGGCTGGGACGAATTATCCCCATCGGTGCGACGCGAAAATCGATGGTCGATTCGATCCGCGCGGCGCGCGGGGCTTTACAAAACGGCGAGTTGGTGGGTATCTTCCCCGAAGGCGGGATTACCCGCACCGGACGAATCGAGGAGTTTCGGCCCGGTTTCTTGTCGATAATTAAAGGAACCGACGCCCCGGTGGTCCCCGTTTGTTTGGACGGCCTCTGGGGAAGCGTGTTCAGCTACGAGGGAGGAAAGTTCTTCTGGAAATGGCCAAAACGCTGGCGATATCCCGTTTTGATCCGCTTCGGACGGCCGATCCACGCTCCTGCGGACGCCGATCACGTCCGCCAAGCCGTGGAACAATTACTGACAAAGCACTAGCGGTAAGCATACGAAGGCCGCACGTCGCTGTTGCATCCGTCTTCATATTCCACAACGCAAACCAACTTGCCGTCAGGGGAGCCGAGCGATGATGGAAAAAACAATCCTGCCGCTAAATTGGCAAACGCCGATCCAATTCGCGGCGAAATGAATCATTCGACAGAAAAATCAATAGTTTCAAGACATTGCGGTATCATGACTGACTCGACGAAACAAAACATCATTCCGCCGCGCGAATTTCTCCGCACTTGCCGGCGGCAAATGCGGAAAGCGAAAGCCGCCGACTCGACCGGCGTCGAGCTTTCCGGAGCCGCATTACTGACGCGAGTTCTGATTTTCCGTCGCTTGTTGCGGAGGGAAGTACTCGCGCCGGACGAGCGGAACGTGGGGCTGCTGCTGCCGCCCACCGCGGCCGCCGTGGCCGCCAACGCCGCTCTGGCCATCGACCGCCGCGTGGCGGTGAATCTGAACTACACGCTCTCCCCCGAAACGATCGAGTATTGCATCGCTCAGTGCGGCATCCGGCACGTGCTCACCAGCCGCCGTTTGCTGGACAAATTGGGCCTGAAAATTTCCGCCAACCTGGTCTTCTTGGAGGACTTCAAGGATCGAATTACCTGGATCGATAAGCTCTCGGCCGCGGCGACGGCCTGGTTCGCGCCGTTAAAGACTTTAGAGCGGCGGCTCGGCCTGGCCGAAATCGACCCGGATGACCTGCTAACGATCGTTTTCACCTCCGGCTCGACGGGCCGGCCCAAGGGAGTGATGCTCACGCATCGCAACATCGGCTCGAACATCGCGGCATTCGACCAGATAATCCATCTCGCCGAAAGCGACGTGCTGTTGGGCATTTTGCCGATGTTCCACGCCTTCGGCTACACGGTTACGCTTTGGGCGCCGCTTACGTTGCCGCCGAAGGGCATTTATCACTTCAACCCGCTGGAAGCCCGCGCAGTGGGCAAGCTCTGCCGCGAGCAAGGGGCGACGATCATGGTGGCCACGCCTACTTTCCTCCGATCGTACATCCGCCGCTGCGATCCGGAAGATTTCGCCCGCCTGGAAGTTGTCATCACCGGCGCCGAAAAACTGCCGGCCGAATTGGCCGACGCCTTCGAGCGGCGCTTCAACATCCGCCCCCTGGAAGGATACGGCATTACCGAAACCTCGCCGGTCATCTCGGCCAACATCCCCCCCGGCCGAGCACTCGGCGATCCAAGCGATTGGGCAAAGGAAGGATCGGTCGGCCGGCCGCTGCCGGGCGTGGCCGTCAAAGTCGTCGATCTGGACTCCGGTAAAGACCTTGGCGCAAACCGCTCCGGCATGTTGCTCATCAAGGGGCCGAACGTGATGAAAGGCTACCACGGCCAACCCCAGCTTACAGACGAGGTGATCCGCGACGGCTGGTATACCACCGGCGACGTGGCCGAAATCGACGAGCGTGGCTTCATCAAAATTACCGGCCGCATAAACCGGTTCTCGAAGATCGGCGGCGAAATGGTGCCGCACATCCGCGTGGAAGAAGCCATCGCTCGAATCCTCGAAGCCGACGAGGAGGAGCTGAAAGTCGTGGTCACGGCGATTCCCGACCCGAAAAAAGGGGAACGGCTCGTCGTGCTATACACCGATCTGGGCCGCACGCCCGAAGAAATCTGCCAGGCATTAAGGGCCGGCGATCTGCCGCCGTTGTGGATACCAGCTCCCGACAACTTCCGGCAAGTCGAGTTCATACCCGTCCTCGGCACCGGAAAGCTCGACTTGAAGCAAATCAAGGACAGGGCACTGGAAATTTTTTCGGAGTAATCAGTCGCTATGATCCGGTTGTCCGGCATTGGGAATCTGGATTAAAAAGGGTGCCATTGCTGGCTTGCCCAGCAGTGCAAAAAGGGTGCCACTGCTGGCTTGCCCAGCAGTGCCCGAACAAATGTCCCGCGAAAACACTGCTAGACAAGCCAGCAGTGGCACCCGAACTACAATCTACAACAAATTGCATACACGTTTTGCGCAAACCCGAGCCGCGCCGAACGATTCGCGATCTCCGCTGATTGGCGATCCGAGCGTAGGAATCCGCCTATTCCGGCACGTAGAGCAGCCGGCCGCAGGTTCGGCAAGCTACCGGCTGGCCCATCATGATTTGGCTGCAAATATTCAAAGGCACTTGTTGGTGGCAGCCGCCACAGCACTGGTTTTCGACGGCAGCCAGAGCGTCTTCGCCTTTCTGACGCACAATGCGTTTGTAAAGCTCGAGTATGTCGCCGGGAAGTTTCGATTCCAGGGGCAGCAACTCGGCCTCCAATCGCTCCACGTCGGCTTTCAGTAGCGGCTCCTGTTGAACGACTTCGGCACGGACTTCCTCGGCCTTTTTTCGGGCGGCGGCCAACGACGATTCGGCATCGGCGACGTTCTTCAAAAATGCGTCCGCTTCCTCCATCTTCTCGAGTATCTCGTCGGTCAGCACGCTGTTGGCCATCTCGGCGGCGGCAATCTGCTCCAAGAGGGCTTGATACTCGCGATTGCTCGATGCCGCGTTGAGTTTCAAACGAAGATCGGCAATCCTTTGCTCTCCGGTCTTCAACTGAAGTTGTTTCTGGTCCGCCGTCATGCGGAGCGATTTCGACTCGGTGCGGGCATGTTCTAAAGCCTCTTCGTTCCTCTTTACGTTCCCCTCGGCCGCTTGAATCCGCCGAGGGCCGCGGTCGAGCCGACCGCGCAAATCAGTAAGCTGACGATGAATGCGATGGAGTGTACTCAGAACGGAAACGCCATGATTGGATGTGGTCGATGACATGGAATGCTGCGGGGGGTTGGAAGTTGTCAGTGGTAATAATCAGTTATCTGCTTTCAGATGTTAATTGTTGGTAGGAAAAGTTATAGGATGTTGAAATATCGCTTGCGGTCTCGCATCGCATCGCGGCGATCCGAAGGGAATAAAAAAAGCCCACGGGTCGCAACCCATGGGCTTGATATTGACGGCCGTCGTCAACCGGCCGCGCGTTCGAGGCAGGCCGGCAGTTCAGCCAGGGCAGCCGGGCCGACAAAGCCCTCGAGCTGCCGGGCGCGAACCGGATGCTGAAGTTTGCTGACCGCCTTGGCTTCGATTTGGCGGACCCGCTCGCGGGTGACTTTGAAGATGCGTCCCACTTCTTCGAGGGTATAGGTGTACCCATCGCCCAATCCGTAGCGCAAGCGGATGATCTCGCGCTCGCGGTAGGTGAGCGTTTTAAGCAGGGCCTCGATCTTTTCCCGCAACAGTTCATTGCCGGCGGCTCTCTCCGGTCGGGGGAGTCCATTGTCTTCGATGAACTCTCCAAAACAACTATCTTCGCTTTCTCCGACCGGTCGGTCAAGGCTTACCGGATTTCTTCCCATGGCCAGCACCCGGCGAGTTTCCTCCATCGAAAGCCCCGCGGCCATGGCTGTTTCCTCGGTGGTCGGCTCGCGACCCATCTCCTGCTGGAGGCGTTTGGACGCCGATCGCAGTTTCCCAAGGATATCGATCATGTGGACGGGAATGCGGATAGTGCGGGCCTGATCGGCAATCGCCCGCGTTATCGCCTGCCGAATCCACCAGGTGGCATAGGTCGAAAACTTGAACCCCCGGCGATATTCGTACTTGTCCACCGCGCGCATCAAGCCGGTGTTGCCTTCCTGGATAAGATCGAGGAAGCTCAACCCCCGATTGCGGTATTTTTTGGCAATCGAGACGACCAGACGCAGGTTGCCCCCCGATAGGTCCCGCTTCACCTGCTCGTAATCGCGGAATTGACGACGCAAGGTCTCGCAACGCTTTCGCAAACTACCGGGAGTCTCCTGGGTAACGATCATCAGGTCGTGCAACTCGCGGCGGAGTCTGGCACGCTTTTCGGCCGTAGCGGCATTTTCGAGCAGATAACGCAGTTGATTGCGTATCTCGTCCATCCGCTCCAACGGCTGTTCGATTTGCCGCATCATGGCTTGAATGCGCCGCGTACGCAGGCTCAACTCCTCGATGAGCGTAAGCATCTTCCGCCGGCGGCGAATGAACCGGATTCGCGCCGCCTTCCGCTCGTCGAGCGACGTGCTTTTCCGCAGCAGAAGCCGGAAATCTTTCTGATTCTCCTGCATCAAGAAGGTAATGGTCTTCAGGTTATGCGGCATGCGGGCGGTGATCTGCTCCTTGGTCAGCCGCTCGGTCAGAGAGACCTTGATCGTCCGGTCGAACGGCAGCTCGCCGCGATGCACCTTTTCCAGCGTGGCGACCGTCGCCTTCAACGCCACCGCGCAGCCGATAACCGTTCGCCGGAACCGCTTGCGAGTGATTTCGATCTTTTTCGCCAGCGAGATTTCCTCGGCCCTGGTCAACAGCGGGATTTCCGCCATCTGGCTGAGATACATGCGAATCGGATCGCTGCTGAACTTGATCGGCTCGGGCAGCAGCGAGGGCTGCGCAATCGGCCTTCCGTCGGCGTCGAGTTCGGGCGGAGCGTCGTCGCCCGCCCCTTCAGTGACCGATTGTTCGGCCGCGTCAAAAAACTCCGGCCCCGGCGGCTCGCACACCAGATCGACCCCTTCCTCCTCCAAAGCAATCAAAAGATTGTCGAGTTTTTCGGGACTGACTTCTTCGTCCGGCAGGTAGTCGTTTACTTCATCATAGGTGAGAAAACCTTGCGACTTCCCCCGGGCGACCAATTCCTGTAATTCCTTGTCGAAAAGGTCCACCGTCGTACTCCTTCCGCGCTTCATGCGCTCGAGTAAGGTCATTCTGTCGATGCGAGACATCCGCGCCCGTCCGTGGGTTGGGAAGTGTCTCGATTTTTACAATTTGTAGACGTTCACAGGAGACTGTCCCGATTTTCACGGTTTAACCCGAAAATGGGACTGCCCTCCCGGTCTTACACACCGCTCCGCGACAGTAGGAAGCGGTTCTACAACTCGCGTTTTTGGCGGATAAGCTCCTCGAGCATCGTTGCTTGTTGGCGCACATCCAGCCCTCCCTCGCGCAGCGCCACGACGTGAGCCGGCCGCTGCTTTTCCACCTCCAGTCTGTTCTTGGTCCTTATCAGTTCATCCAATATGGCCTCGGCGTCGGCGGTTTGCCGCTGCTTCGCCTGAGCCGTCTCGTCCAAATCGACGAGCATGGCCTGAATCGCCGGTTCATCGAAATGGAGCATCAGCCGGTCGAAAGTCGGGACGACGCCGTCGTCCTCCAACCGACAGAATGTTTCGTATATCAAACGGCCCGCGCCGGCCTGGAATTGCTCAATCCCGAGCCGGCTTCGCGCCCGGGGCAAACATTCCGGCCGGGCAATGAGCAGTTCCAGAATTTCGCATTCCCAGGAATCGAGGGCGGTCGGTGCCGCGCCCTGCTGCGGCGCCTCGCCCGGCGCGGACGCGGCCGGCGGACGCAGCCGTGTAACTTGCTTGCGGCGCAGCGCGGTCATGCCGCGGCGGATTTCCCGCTCGTCCACGCGAAACTTGGCCGCCAATCGCTGCAACACCTTCTCCTCGCGAAAACGATTTTCGAGGGTTGTGTCCCCGCGCAGCCTCGGCGCCCGAGCGACAATCGCAAGCAGTTCCTCCAGCGCTCGGCTCGCGCCGTGAACGTCGCGTTCGAGATCGACGCCGCGGGTTTTCACCGCGAAAGCGTGATCCAACGCATCGACCGCCTGGTTTTCCAGCAGTTCGCCGAACGCTTCCGCCCCGCGCTGTTGCAGGAAATCGCACGGGTCGAGTCCCTCGGGCAGAGTGAGTATTCTTAAATCCGCCTGTTGTGCGACGAACAATTCGAGGACTTCGTTCGCCCGGCGCGTGCCCGCCTCGTCGCCGTCGAGAACCAGCACGATCCGATCCGCATGATGTTTCAACATCCGCACATGCGATTCGCCCAGCGCGGTTCCCAGCACCGCCACGGCGTTTTGGAAGCCGTATTGATGGGCCACGATTACATCGGTGTAGCCCTCCATTACCAACGCCGTGCGGGACTTTCGCAGCGAATCGCGGGCGAGATCGAGACCGTAAAGCAGCTTGCTCTTGGTGAACAGCGGCGTCTCGGGAGAATTGACATACTTTGCCGGGCTGTTGATGTTTACCTCCGGCAGCAACCGTCCGCCGATGCCCACCGGCCGCCCTTGGGCGTCGTGGATCGAGAAAAGCAGCCGTCCGCGGAAGCGGTCGTAGTGGCTTCCGCCCTCGTTCGGCCGGGCGAGGATGCCAATCGCTTCCAGCAACCTTGCCCTGCGCCGAATTCGCTCCGGCTCGACGTCGCCCTCGACGCCGCGAAGAATCCAATCGCGTTCCAGCGGGCAAAAACCCAGCCGGAACCGTTCGAGGCTTTCCGGCGTAATGCCGCGCTGTTCGAGGTATCGTCGCGCCGGCTCGGCCTCGGCCGATTCGAGCAGGCATCGGTGATATTGTTTCTCGGCCCAAGCGGCGGCTTGCAGCAGCGTCTTTTTGCTCGCTTGCCGGGGAACGTCGGCCGGCCTATCGTATGGTTCGCCGGAATGATCGCTCGGAAGCGGGATGCTTCGCCTGGGCTTATCCAACTCAATCCCTGCCCGCTCGGCCAGCATTTCGAGCGCTTCGCGGAACTCGACGCCCTCGATCTTCATCACGAAGCTGAACACGTCGCCGCCGATGTCGCAAACCCAGCACTTGAACGACTGCCGCTCGGGGTTGACTTGCAGGCTGGGCTTCGAGTCGTCGTGCCAAGGGCATAGCCCGACATAGTTACGCCCCTGACGGCGCAACTGGATATGGCTGCCGACCAGATCGACGATGTCGATCGCCTGCTTGATGCGTTCCTTGGCGTCGAACGAGCCGCTAGACACTGCTGGCTCCTGCCTGACAATACCCGGCGAAATCCATTTCGCAATTTTTTGAGAATCGGGGAACAGGGTAAGCCCGCCTCCCCGCCGACAAATCCATTTGCCGCTACCGCCCGAATGGCCTTATTGATGGTCAGAATAAGAATGCAACGAGGCCGACCAACCGGAGGCCGGCTTTCCTAGTAAAAGGCTACAGCGCCGTTGCATTACTAATCTGAACATCAATAAGGTTCCAGGCAACGATGCAGATTATATCCCATCTGGAAAAATGGGTCAATCTCGCGGAAACCGCTCTTTTCAGCGTATTGAAACGGCAGGGAAATCTGACGCATTCCCTTATCTGTAAAGCGTTTGCGTCGAACACTGCCCGTTCAACCCTCGCTCCTCGCTTCAGTTCATCCTGTCGCAAGTTGCAGTCCGATTCGGCAGGCAAGGCGGAACTCTTCCAGGTCGAGCCGTTCGGATGTGGTATGCACGTTCTCCTGCCCGCAGCCGAGCGTGACGGTCGGAATGCCGCGCTCCGACATCCAGTTGGCGTCTAGCCCGCCGTTCGAGACGGCGCGGATTGGCGTGCCGCCGCAGCTCTCGATTGCTCGTTCGGCCGCCAGAACGCTCGGATCGTTGGCCCGCAACTGGAACGACTCGTAATCCAGGTGTCCGTCGAAGTGTGCTTCGCCGCATACCCCCTCGGCGCTGCGGACCTTTCGCGCGGCCTTGGCGAACGCCTGCTCGATGGCTTTGACGATCCGGCAACGGAATGCCGAATTGTGGCTGCGCGCCTCGGCCCGAAGCAGCACTTCATCGGTGACGACGTTCGTCGCCTGACCGCCGCGGATGACGCCGATGTTGCTCGTTCCGACGTGTTTGCCCTTCTCGATTCGGCCGTGCCATCCTTCGTGGTGCAATTGGGCAATTGCCAAGGACGCAATTGTAATGGCGCTGACGCCCAGTTCGGGCGCGATGCCGGCATGACTCGCCCGGCCGATGACGCGAATGTCCATGCGGTATCCACCCGTGGCACCGACGACCATCTTCGTCGCCAAACCGCCGTCGTAATTGAAGGCCAATTGCGGCTTGCCCAACAAGTCCAACTTGCCGAATCTGGCTCCGCGCAGCCCGATCTCTTCCTGAACAGTCCAGAAAAACGTCAGTGGCGGATGGGGCATGCCGCTACGCAGAATCTCCAACGCCGTCGAAAGAACCACGGCCGTGCCGGCGCGATTGTCCGCCCCGAGACCGGTGGTTTTATCGGCGGGTACGATGTAGCGGCCGCGGCGCACCGGCCGCGCTCCCTCGCAAATCGGCACAGTATCGACGTGGGCCATCATCAGACGGCGTTTGCCCTGCGTCGTGCCCGGCAGTCGGAGAATCAGATTGCCTACCTCGCCGTTCTTCTCGTCGCGACGATGAACCGGATCGAACTTAATGTGTTTCTCCTCAGCGCCGGCCTGCTTGAGCTGCTCGACGATGTAGGACATCACCTCCCCCTCCCGTCCACTGACGCCGGGAATTGACATTAACTTCACGACCAAGGACTCTGCGTTTTTCAGAAATGCGGCGTTCATTTTCGATCCGTTTCTCCAAAGTAATATCGAATAGTGAAAAACCAGGCAGCTATTCTGGCAATTGTTGATGTTCAGACTATCAGAAACCCGGTTGCCGGTTAATCCCCCCTTGCAGGCACGAAACCGTACAGTAAAATATAAATACGAGGCGAAATGATTTCCGATCTTCGCGTTAGGAGAGGTGGCTGAGTGGTCGAAAGCGCCGGTTTGCTAAACCGGTGGGTGGGAAACTGCCCCGCAGGTTCGAATCCTGTCCTCTCCGCTTGTCGATTAAACGCCTTTCGTAAGATGCCTTAGGAAAAGGACTTACGAAAGGCGTTCTGCGTTTGTCCCAGTCACTGGGGCATACACTGGGACAAATCCGGCCGGTTCTGAATGCCGCCGCCATCGCTATCGCGACGGCAACAGCAGTTTCTCGCCTCGGCTTGGTCTCACCCGCGAACTCACGGGGGACTCTCCCCCGCCGTCAGCAAAGCGGCGTTGGCGGAGGGGACAGGCACATTTTTCGGCCCTACGGACGGTCGGAATAAGAATGCAACGAGGCCGGCCATCGGGAGGCCGATATCAGTATCAATCAAGTATCCAAATATTGGAACTACTGACATTAGACTTTGACAACCGCCTTAACGGGCATTGCCCGATTGGTCCACGGCCGCGACGCGGTACGCGTACTCGGCGCCGGGTTCCGCTTTTTCGTCGATATATTCGACGGCGATGGTAGAAGCGATCCGACTCTCTCCCCCTTCGGCGCCCGACGAGCGGAAGACGCGGTAATAGCAGAGATCGACCTCGGGGCTTGGTTTCCACCGCAGCCGGCGATGGCCGTCTTCGGTTTTCTCTACCGTAAGCCCCTCGACGGCCGCCGGCGGTTGGTCGTCGTAGGCGGTGGTGTAGATGGTCAACGTGCCGGCGCCCAACGTGTCGTTCAGCGAGCCGTCGGCGAGTTTGATCGTATCCGCGGGGCCGGGCAAATCGCCGAAGGGATGCAGCGGAACGCGGGCGGGATCGTAAACGTATTTGCGGAAGTCCGCCCGCTCCAGACCGCGCGGAAAGCGGATGCCGACCGGGACCGCCGTCCGATTGCGGTTGACCGCCGCCACGGACCATGTATTCCGGCCGTGGTGCCGCACCGCGGCGATGCGCAGCAATGGATCGTCGCAATCTACCCGATAAACCGCGGCGGGGCCGCGGAAAAACTTCGAGAGTAATCCATAGGCGTAATAGAGCGGCCGGGTGGAATAATCCTCGCCGCTCCAGCGGAACAGGCCCCACTTGTTGACATAGGTTGCGCCTGGCAAATCCTGGCAGTCCATGAAGGTCCAATAGCACGAGGCGTAAACGCCGGCGTTGAGGGCCGCGACGGTTTCTTCGGCAAGTTGGATGGAAACCATCGGCTCCTGGGGCGTGTCCCAGTAGACGCAGCGGTCGAGGATCACGCCGTCGACGGTCCGCCCGTCCTGTTTTGCCCCGAACTCGCCGATGATGAACTCTTTGCCGCGTTCGTGCGCCATTCCGGCCGCCCATTTCAGCTTGCAGAGAAACCAGGGATAGAATTGCGCGTCGTCGGGCGTGAATTCGCTGATGTAATGGTGCCCGCCGTAGACGCCGGTGTATTGGTCCATGTTCCGCGCGGCCCAATGGATGGTGTTCCACCAGGAGATCGGCGAGGCGTCTGTGGCGAGCATGTTGATGTCGAGGCCCCTTGCCCGCAGCTCCTCGAACAGCGCCCGGTGATAGTCCTTGAACTTGGGCAAGTCGTGAGCGAGCCGCCCCCAACCGCCCAGCGAAAGCTCGTTGGTCATGCAATAATGCTTGAGGTTGGTCAGTCCGTGCCCGCGGACGAAACGCTCCAGTTCATCGACGATTTCCTTTGCATAAGCGTTCCGCTCATCGGCGGTTTCGAGGTCCGGCGCATTATCCGTAATCATGTAAACCTCGGTGCCGGTGGTCTTGAGGAACGCCAGTTGCGCGGCCGATTCGTCGAATTTTTCCGGGCTGCGCTTGCGGTAATGCACTACCCTGGCGAAGGACGGATTCAGCTCGCGCCACCGTTTGCCCACCACCTGGTCGAAGTGCGGTTGCGTGTACGATTGGGTAATGAAGGTCTGGAAGCCGACGCCGCCGAATCGGGGCTGCACGATCCGGCCGCCGACGACGATGTTCCGCCGGTCGGGGCCGCGATCGGGGCGAGGCGCGCCACGCTCCACGCGGAATAGCTCGATGTCGTCGAACCAGGCCGTGCCGCCGCCCCGGAGGACCAATCCGACGCGGACCAAGCAGGCAGCGTCCGGTGCGCGGCCCGAGGCCGTCAGTTTTTCCCAGTCCTTCTCGGCAGCGCCGTTTTCAGGCAGGCCGCGGTCGGCCCCGCACGGTTCGCCGTTCGAGTCGAGATATTCCAATTCGAGGAAGGCGTTTTTGCGGTCGGGCACGTCCTTCGTGCGGACCCAGGCCGCGGCCCGAAACCGGTCCCCGCCGGAAATGCCCGAAACGATGTATTGCCATTGCGACTGCTTGGCGTCGGCGTCGGGCGGCCGGGGACTGGTCCATTTTTCGGCGTGGGAAGTTGTCTCGCCGGAAATACGTCGGCCGAAAACATGGACCTGTTCCCTTTCGTCTTCCGGCGGGGCCGCGATCCTCGCCGAGAGCGCCCCGCCATGCGGTTCGTGGCCGTCGAAGCCGCAGTCGGCCTTGCCGCTCCATTGCCAATAGTCGAAGAGCTGCTCGAAATCGGCCCGCAACAACGCCTCCTCGCCACCCGCCGGCAGTTGCACGGCGGAACAGATTATGAAAACGAGGAATAATACGGCGGGAACCTTGTTGCATAATGCTGCGTTCATGGCGGCAATCCTTATGTCCGTTGGAAAGTTAATTCGTAAGCGTTCACAGGGGGCTGTCCCAATTTTCGCGGTTTAACACGAAAAAGGGACTGTCTTCCTCCGTCGGCGCGCGGTTGGAGAAACAGGCACCGTCTCGTCACACACATTGGCAGCAGGTGATGCAACGCCGTTTTCTGCGTTGTTCGGGAGTTGGTCAGCAGGTTTGCGAATTTCCATTTTAGTATTCCCCGGTCGTTTGGGTAGAAGGCGAAGGCGAAGAAAACTGGGGGTCGCGCGGAGAATGGCGCGTTGTTCGGCGCGTTTTGGGCGTTTTCGGGGCGCGTGTGGATTTTCTTTTTGCGAACATGGCAGGGCTTGGGGCTGGAACCTGACGTTCTCAGGGGACTGTCCCGATTTTCGCGGTTCACCGCAAAAATGGGACTGTCCCCCTCGGCGGCCTGGCAGGACTTGGGGCTGGAATCGGATGCTATACACTAGAACATGTCGATGATGATTGTAGCAGAAACCCCGGCCCAATTTCCAGTCTTTTTCCGCCTTCGCGGCACCGCCTTTTGGCGGAAAATAGTATGATTCCGCCATGCAAAGTCGGCGACTGCGTCGGCCGCAATATGGGAGGGGGGCCACGGATGAACACGGATGAACACAGATAAACACGGATGGTTATACTTGGTCTGACGCATCATGTGCCCCAGCGCGGCAATCGTCGGCAGCAGAGATTTTTCAACGACGGAGACTACGCGGCGTACTTGGAACTTATGGCCGAGCGGTGCGGCAAAGGGTACGGCGGCAGCCTGTAACGTCGAGCCGAATTGGTCAAGGGCGAAGGGTACGGGGGGGCGGTCTGTAACGTCGAGCCGAGTTTGTCAGGGGGCGAAGGGTAAGGCAGCGGCATCTTGGTGGTGCGAAGTTTATAGCCGTTTCGACCGCGTAGCGGTCGCATTTGAATAGACGGGGGTGAAACCCCCGGAACGGGAGCGTAAACCACCATTAGCCGCGTAGCGGCGACACAAACGCGACCCGCGATCAATCGTGACGCCGCTACGCGGCTGAAATCCCATCGGCGCATCATACCTTGCGGCAAAAACAAACTTTCACAATCACCCTCGCCCGCGGAGGGGTGTTGACCAGTCTGCCGCAAGGACGTATACTCAAAACGTGCTTTGAATGTTGCGGCAAGCGGATGAGCATCTGTTATTCGGGTCAATCCAAAGCCCGCTTCACATGCGACATGTCGCGCAACCACTGGGGCGATCGGCAGTGCCAATCGTTCAACGCCCGCCCGCTGCATGAGTTGATGGAATGGCTGTTGTTTGTGGCGCTTTCACCAGCGTCGATCGAACTGAGCCTCAATGCCGCGGGGCAAATCGAAGCAGAACGCGAACGACTCGCAAGTCATTATCGGCAGACGGTCGAGCGTGCTCGATACCAAAGCGAACTCGCGCGTGGTCGATACGAATCGGTTGATCATAGGAACCGCTTGGTGGCGGCTGAATTGGAACGCCGTTGGGAAGCCGCCTTGTTGGACCAGCGAACCGCGGAAGAATCGCTCGGCCGCTTTCTGCAACAACAGCCGCTACGACTGACTGCCCAGGAAACGGCGCGGATTCAATCTCTGGCAACCGACATCCCCGCCCTGTGGCGGGCGAGGTCCACTTCGGGCATCGAGCGCTAAAAGATGCTCCGCGCTCTCGTGGAGCAGGTGGTGGTGGAGGTTATCGGCCAAAGCGAGCGCGTCGCGGTTTCAATTCGCTGGGCCGGCGGCTTTGAAAGCGAACATGAAATTCGTCGCGCGGTGGGCAAGTTCGAACAACTTGAATCCGCAGGTGAGATTCGCTCGCGGATCATCGCCCTCGAGCAACAAGGTCACACCCACGAAGCGGTCGCTCGACAATTAAACACAGAGCAATTCCACTCGACCAGCGGAGGCCCATTTACGTCTCCGATCGTCAGCCAACTGTGCCGCAAGTTCCGCGCAGAAGGCCATTGGACAAAGGATGTCACCGCCCCATCCGATCATTGGAAATTGGGCGAGCTTGCCAAGGAGTTGGGCATCCCTCCGTCGACTCTGAACACCTGGCGTCGTCGCGGTTGGGTTCGTGCGGATCAAGATGGCGGACACTGGGTTCTCCGGGCCGACGACAAAGAGTTGCAACGCCTCCGTCAATTGGCCGACCATGATCGTATCGGGCTCCAGCCGACCCCTTCCCACCTCACCACACCAAAGGTACGCTAGAGGTGATCACCCTTGAACAGATCGAAACAAAGGGTAGCATTATGAATGGTTCATCATCGCGCACCATGCCAAGACGCGCATCGGCAGACGGGCCTTTGCCTGCCCGATCACTTCCTCGAACGCCTCGAAGTCCCGTTCTTTGCGAAAAATACGCATCCGCCCCACGGCTCGATTGAGCACGTGGTAGGCGTATCCTCCGGTTGAGACTCGCAATCGTCGCGGCATGACCAGAGATTACCATTTTCCGTCGATCCCGTCAAGGTAAAGACTATCGCGGTAGGGACGGTCATTGCTGACCGCCCCCCGCACAGATCCGTACGTGCGGAACTACCGCATACGGCTCCTACCTCGGATGTTGACCTGCAAGCGTGAGCGTCCGGTGAATAGCACCCTTGGCGCACATGGTATCCTGAGGGCGTGTTGTTAACAAGCCCTCGGGAGAACAAGCTA
>Ga0123335_1002594_pt1 | contig 26599 bp, 16 predicted proteins | sample BiotimSIPDNA_2_FD_89707 | JGI IMG/M metagenome (GOLD analysis project Ga0123335, IMG submission 89707) | Anaerobic biogas reactor microbial communites from Washington, USA - Biogas_R2 time_0 SIP DNA | ecosystem: Engineered > Bioreactor > Anaerobic > Unclassified | place: Washington, USA...
CAAGTACCCCCGGGCGAGTTTGTCCGGACTCACGTTCACCGAATCGGCATAGCGAGACAAGGCATCCATGGAGAAGCCGAAATCCGTTTTCAGAGCGGGTTTCTCAGGCAGACCGAAGTCGTAAACCGTGACTTCCAAACCCAGTTCCCAAGGCCCCCCGTTGGAGGCGGACAGTGTCAGGGAGCCCCGGTAAATTCCGGCAGGCAGATTCGAAGGGGCATAAACCGTTATCCAGACCGGCGTGGTTCTGCCCGCTTCCGCGTTAAAGGGTACATGGGCGGGGAGGGCATCGGGCCACCATCCCGTAGGCCCTTCGTAATGGCTGGGGATGGGGACGTGATGATAATGCACATTATAAATGCTTATGTCGTTTTCAGAAATACGCCCGGTGCCCTTCTCATTGGCAAGATCGGCGGCCTCAACCTTGACGTTGGCCAGCATCATGTCGGTCGGGGGGCGCAGGCAGAGTTGAAATGATTCGGATTCATTACGGGCCAGGGCCAGTTTCAGTATCGGGTTCGCGGGACCTTCGGCTGCGACAGTATCTTCCTGAAAAATCTTTTCCAAGGAAGACGCGAACCAGATTTTGGTTTCTCCGTCAACGGCAAGGCCGCGTTTTAATACACGCGGCCCCCGGTCGAGCAGATGGGGCGCGTCTGTCCATGCCTGCATGGCCGCCGTGCGCGGAGTTCCCACCACGAATTGGGTGTCGATGCCCCCGTGCGGCGAACCGGTATCGCTTCCCAAGGCCATGGGAGTGTCGTTTATAATGAGTTGCGCCATGAACTCATAGACCCCGTCTCCGGGCGGCTCCCAGTCGTAGGTGCAGCGTGCCAATTGCGCGGGGGACGCGTTGAAACGCTTGCGCGGAAGGCGCCAGACCCGTTTGTTACTCGCCAGAACCCGGGCCTCAATATGCACATTTTCCATGGGTTTTGCCGGGGCAAACAGCGCTGAAATCCGGCCTTCCTTATAATCCAGTTGCACGGCGAATTCGTCGCAGGCAAAATCCACATGTTCCAGGCCCCGGGCCACATTCAGCCGGTACAGGGTTGTCCATGCCTCCCCCGGTTTGAGAAATCGTGGAACGTAATTGACCTGCACGGCTCCCGGAGTCTCCTTTCCGTTATTCAGGGCAAGAAACGCGTGCGTATGGTCGGCATGCGTTACGATATATATAGAGCTGCGGTCTTTTGAATTGGTCAGGGCGGCCCAATTGCGCGCCGCGGGATAGTAACCTTCCTTATCAGGCACGATGATGCCGCTTAACGCGGGCAGGTCCAGGCGCGCCGCACTGTCAACCCGCATATCGTTTCTTATCCAGGGCGCGATCCACTGGTTTTCATCGCCCTTGTTTTCCACTGTCCATGTGACCCGCATGGAGGATTCCTCCGGAAGGGGTTCCATGATGCGGGAGATGTGCAGCCCCTTTATGTTGGGCCCGTCACACTCATACTGGTAACGGAGCATCGGCCGGGAGGAGGTCTGTTCAACCATTTCCAACCGCTCATTCAGCCTGCGGTTGGGCACGTAATGGCTGCCCACACCGAAACCTTCCTGCGCGAGACCTTCTTCCCCGGCAAGATTGGCGTCCACACCCAGGATACGGAGCGCGCTCAGTATCCCGCCGTCATCCTGTGCAAAATACCACTCGAGAAAGTTGCCCTGTATATGCACATCATCGTCGGCTATCATGTCGCAAAAAGCGCCGTACGTTAGTGAAAGAAGCGCCGATACGACGATAACAAAGGCGGGCTTGTTGAACATCCTTTGACAGGTCATGGAAAGGCTCCGTTTATAAGTTAAGATGTACTGGTTTGAGCGGATATGAGATTCAATCGTCAGTTATCGTCCGCACCCTGTTTTTGAATCTGCCGCGATTGAAACAAGAAGATTTGCAGGATGCTTACGTTTTATCCTGTTCCCAAAGGGCCATGCGTCACAGGCCACCGAGGGCTACATAGCATACTTTTGAAATGGTTTCCCGGTTGCGTGCAACGCCCGTGATGGAAACGATTCCTATATTATACATGAGCGGGAGTGAATGTCTTAAAAGCCGGTTAACCGCCCAAAACGCGTGTCAGGCGGGGGGCCAACATTGACCTTCCGCTTTGAACAAGGATAGAATGCAACCTTATCAGTCTTGGATATCACGTATCCGCATGAGGCGGCTGATACCTAGAAAGGTTTACGAGGGCTGTCTGATGAGGTCATTTCTTAGATTATTTCAAAAAGGATTGCTACCGCGAACGGTTATTTTTCTCGTTCTTGTGGTATTGGCCATTCTGGCGGGATTGTATCTCGGAAAAAAATCAGTGCCTGCCGTGTCCCCGGCGATTACCCGGGAACCATCCGATGCGCCGACAGCGGCGTTGAGTTCGAATTCCGGCCAGGCGGATGACGCGCAGGGGGAGGAATCCGGTGACCATGCCCCCATTTTTCTATATGTGGGCGGCAAGGTACAGGAGAATTGGGAAGTTACCGGGGCGCAATTGGCGCTGGCATCAAGTGCCGGGCTTAATCGTTTCGTTGTTCCCCTCGCTTTGGACTGGTCCGAGGCGGAGGAATCCGGTGCCGCGGCCAGCGGCTACAATGCCGTGCTCGAAAAATATCTCCAAGTGAATGAAAAGGCAGGGTTGCTGCTCAGCGTGGACCTTAACCCGCCGGTTCACTGGCTGGAGCGCCATCCGGAAGCGGCCATCATGATCAACGAGTCATTACAGGCCTACCCTTCTAGCAGTTCCCCCTTGTGGAGTGAGACGGCGCAACGACTGCTTGAACATATGATTCACGAAGTGGAGTCCGGTCCGTATAAGGAACATCTGCAGGGATACATGTTGACCGCGCTGACAGACCAGCGCTGGATGCTGACCAACGAATTTGACCGTTCGGCTGCCAACGAAGCCGGGTTTAGAACTTGGCTGCGGCAGACGTACGTTAATGAGGACGCGTTCCGCAGCGCCTGGGGCAGTCCGGACGCCGCCTTCGACACGGCCGTGATACCGGCACGTCCGGAAACGGAGGATGGATGTAATGCCCTGGTCGTTCTGCCTGAACAACAGCCGCTCGTGGACTTTTATCGTTTCTGTTCAGAACGGGTTGCTGATGTTCTTGCCGGTATGGCCTCGTTGACCGCCCGGGTTTCCGCCATTGAGCCAATGATACTGGCGCCCTATGGCTATTCCTTTGAAGCGCAGTCTAGTGCTTCCGGCCATTTCGCCTTGGAATTGCTGCTTGATAGTGAGATTACAGGATTCGTTTCTCCGGTCTCCTATTTTGACCGCGGACTGGGCGGCGTCGGCGGCATGATGGGCGCCATAGACAGCCTGAATCTCCGGGGGAAAAAGTGGTATATCATTGACGATACCAGGACCGGTGTGGAACGGTCGGAAGAGACGGGTGAATTCGGACGGATTAAGGGGGTGCGCGCCGAGGACGTGTATGAAGTGCAGCGCCGCAATTTTGCCATGGCCATCACCTACGGGCTTGGCCTCATCTGGTCCGATCCCCAGGGGGAGGGATGGTTGAATGACCAGGAGCAGTGGGTCCAATTGGGGCGGCTGAAGGATATTTACGCAAAGCGCCTCGGCGATACGGGACAGGGCAATGACCAGGAGAACGAGGCGACCATTACCGTGGTGGTTGACGAGTCGGTGAATTTTTATCTGCAATGCGCCGAACATATGAACTCGGTGCTGCTGCAGCGGGGCCGGGATGCCGTTTTGCGTTCGGGTGCGAGCACACGATTCCATCTGTTGAGCGATGTGGTGGATGGTATCGCGCCGCCCACGCCGGTCTACCTCTTTTTAAATGCCTTTTCCCTGACCAATGATGAGCGCGGCCGGCTTCACGCGCGCTTTACACAGGAACAGTCCTGCGCCATCTGGGTTTATGCCCCCGGTTATTTCGGCTCCGGGCCTGCCGTGGAAAATATCAGCGCCGTAACCGGAATGAAGGTGAAGGCCTTTGAAAATCCCACCCAGTCCGGCTCCAGGTATATCCTGGCCGGCGGGCAGTATCTCCAGGCCGATGAAAATATTGGCACGCAGGAACTCTGGGACCCGCTTTTTTACGTGGAGCCCAGTGAAGAAGTGGACCTGCTTGCCGATTACACCGGTAGTGAAAAGAGGGGTAGCATCGCCATGCTGACGCTTCCGGAAGGCTGGACGTCTTTGTATATTGCCGAACCGGAAGTGACACCGGCATTGGTTAGTGCCCTGTTGAAAATCCTTGAACAGCCCATGTATCCGAACACGCTGGAACGTGCCTATTACGACGTCGTTTTCGCCCGGCCGCCGTTTATCACGCTCCATGCCAGCCGCAGCGGGAAACGGTCCCTGGGCCTGGGGTATTTTTGTGATATTGAAGACCAGATAGACTCCAACATCGGCTGGTATCAGAAGGATAACATCCTTCTGCCCCTGAGAACGGGAGAAACCCGGCTGTTGCTGTTGAGAGCATTGCAGACCAATGAGAATCCCTAAATTCTGGTCCGGCCGCTAAGGAGTGCCGCGGCAGGCTTCCTTTAAACCGCCGATATATTTCTGTATACTTTCCTTGCCATCCTTGCAATGGCCTTACGGAGTCCGGGCCGGGTTGTCGGCTTGCCCCGGACGCTTAGCTAAGCAACCCAGACGCAGAATCATAATGAAAAAACAAGCACAACTAGCCTTTGTTCATCGCCTGATCATTTATGTATGGGTGTTTGCTCTTGTTCTCGCGCTGTTCCCGTTGAACGCCAACCCGGTCAAACATATCAAGGAACTGGTCTCATCCATAGCGGTTCTTTTACTGGCGGTCACGATGCTTGCGCAGCCAGTGAGGCCCGGGGAGCCCTACGACTGGCGCCGGATGCCGGCCTTGTTCTTGGCGGGAGCCTGGCTGTTGTGGGGACTGTTGTGCGCCCTGTTCTCGGAGTTTAAAATGGCGGGCGTGGATGAACTTCGCGTGTACATCACCTGGTTCCTGATTGCCCTGTTCGCCGCGCGTGTGTTTCGCGAGCCCCGTCATGTCAACTCCCTCTTCCTGGCGGTTTGCGGCGCCGTCTTTTTGTCCAGTGTTTACGGATTTATGCAGTATATGGGCTTGGATATATTTCCGTGGTCCACGCGGAACATTGAAGAATACCGGGGGTTACCGTCCACTTACGCCAATCCGAATTTCGCCGGTCACACGCTGATGCTCACACTGGTTGTTGGCGGAAGTCTTGTGATGACGCGTTCGTTTCGATGGGTTGTTGTTTTGCTCGTGCCTGTCGCCGCTCATTTATACCTGACGCACATGCGCGGAGCGCCGCTGGCGCTGGCCGCAGGCTGCGTGCTGCTGTTTTGCGCGATCGTTGTTTCCAGGTATTTACGGGTGAACAAAGAACTCAAGACAGCGGCCGCGCTGGGCGCCACGGCGGTAATCGGCATCATTGCCATCCTGGCGCTTCTGCCGGTGTCAAAAATACTTACCGGTTTTTATGTGCCCACGGACGGGTCGTTGATTTTGCGTTATAACGGGTATTACGGGGCGGCCAAAATGGTGGCGGACGATCCTGTCCTGGGGGTGGGCCCGGGCAATTACGGCCGCGAAGCAATCGCCCACTGGACGCTTTACGAAAAACGATGGTTTGCCGATCAGCAGAAACGGAATATGCGCACCCATTGTGATTTGCTTGAAACCGCCACGGAAAGCGGGGTGCCGGGACTTGCCCTTCATGTGGCGCTGCTGATGGCCTTGCTGGTCCGGAGCCTCTCTCTGGCCTTCGCCGGGGGCGACCCGGACAGGCGCCGTATCGGATATGCACTGGCCGTCTTTTTTTTGGCATTTACCGTGGATGGTTTGTTCGGCTTTAATTTGCGTGTGCCCGTCTCAGGAGGCTTGTTCTTTTTGATGGCCGGCGTGCTCGAAGGCATTTCAGCGCCTGTCATCTTTTCGGAGCCGGTGGCGCAACCGGATAAAAAGAAAAAGAAGAGGATAACTCCCGTAGAACCCCCTCCTGATCCGGAAACCCAGCCGCGGGTGTTGTCCAGCCTTATGCTTTGCGGTGCGGCCCTATTCTGCTTGGTTGTGTCCGCCGTCGTTCTTGTCGGGGAAATGTACTACCAGCGGGGTACGGCAGCCAGGCTGTTCATCGAGGAAAATCCGAGTTCCCCCCACCTGGGGCAGGCATTGAAACAGGGCGAAGAAAACCTCCTGATCGGCCGGCGGCTGGTATCCTGGGATGAACGGTATTCCGATCTGCTCGGCCACATCGCGATGCTGGGAGGAAAGACGGAGGAGGCCGTCGGCTATTATACCCGGGCGCTCGCGTCCGACCCGCACCATCCGCACAAGGCGGCGAATCTCGCCAGGGCCTATCTTAGTCACGCGCTTCGTTTCGCGCGGGACAATACTTCTCCGGATTATGTCCAGGTGGGCCATCTGCTCGATGAAGCGCGGCGGCTCGCCGAACAGGCGGAAGTGTATTGCGGTATTTCGCCGTATGTGCAGGATGTCCGCTGGCGGGTAACCCGCGCCGAGGCTGTTTTGGCCGAGGAGCAGCAACAGGACGCGATACCCTATTGGCAGAAAGTTTCGCAGCAGATACAGGAAGCGCTGGCCTGCGGGGCCACCGATATTGCAGGCACGTACCGCGCCCTGGGTTCGGCCTATGTCAAACTTAACCAGCCGGGCCGGGCGATGGAGGCTTTTTCCCGTGCACTTGAATTGAAAACGGAGGATGAGATGACGTGGTCCATGATGGAAACGGCCGCGCACGAATCCGGCAACACGGGAACGCTGCTGAACCTGTCCTACAAAAATTATGCCCTTCTCGCGGAGAAGCTTCCCGAAACAGAGAATGCGTTTATAGCCACGGTACGCCGCCTGGCCCATGGGTGGAAAGGCTTGAACCGGGCTTCGTCCGCCGCCGCTCGTGTTGTCAGTCACGGCCTGGGCAAAGCGCCCGGCCCGCCCGAAACATGGGCGCTGCTGGCGGAAATCGCCGCGGACAGGAAGGACCCCGCAATACTTTGCGGTGAGGCCCGGCGCCATGCGTCATCCGGGAAAGTACCCGTATTTGTGAAGGGCTTATGCCCCGAACAGGGCGAAAGTCCGCAAATCGGGGAATCCTCCCGGGAACTTGCGCGCCTGGCGATGCAGTCACAGGGGCAGCCGGCGGCCAAAGACTTCGGCGGCGCCGCGGACTTTTTGACCATGCGTATGGCCGGAATGACGCTGCCGCCGTCGCACGAAGCCGGAATCCGGGCCAATCTGGCGACCGCCTATCTTGAGGCGGAACGGTATGCCGAGGCGGACCGGGATTTCGCCTTTGCCATTGATAACCTGCCTCAGAAGGACAGGGGACGCCTCCTGTCCGCCCGCGCCCGTGCGGTTGAGGGATTGGGACGATCCGAAGAGGCCATGAGTCTCGTAAGTGAAGCGGTACGCTTGGCGCCGAATGATCCGATAGTTCAACTGACTTACGCGCGTCTGCTCCGCGGCGGGGAACGCTTCGACGAGGCGGTCTTTGCTTATACCGCGGCGATTAATTCACTTCCCGACAAGACACCGCTCAAGGCGCAGGCCCAGCGCGAATTGGAGTCGATGCGTGCCAGGCAGAATCTTTCCGCGACGAAACTGGAATTATGAAATGAATGCTGTCAATGAACAACCGGCGAACGGGCCGGAAAATCCTGCGAACGACGCTTCGCGGCAATGGGTGCTGGTCATGGCGCTTGCCGTGCTGGTGACCGGCGTGCTTGTTCTCATGTTCCTGGGATTCGCCCGTTACGGCGAGGATTTTATACGGCGGCGGGATGATTCGGTGGGCGACATGCTGATGCGCGAAGGGAAGCGCCAGGAGGCTTCCTATGAGTACGCCCTGGCGCTGGCGACCTATGAACGCGCCCTGAAGGCGCGGTTTAACGGCCCCGAAAACCGTACCTATACCCTGGAACGGGCCGGGCTGCTTTTGTGGAAGGAGGGACGCTTCGAGGAAGGGGTGGACCATCTTACCCGCGCGCTCGAGGGGCCGGGTGCGACTGTCGCGCCTTATGAGGGGCTTGTGGATTCGCTGTTGCACCTCAACCGCCTGGACGAGGCCGAAAATTTCATTGGCCGGTGGCTTGAGGCGGCAACGACAGTCGAAGAAGAGGGCAAGGCGTGCCATGCTGAGGCCCGATTGGCGGAGTCCCGGGGCGATGTGAACGGCGCCATGGAAATTTACGAACGCTGCGTCGAACGGTACGCGGTTGCATTGAGCGCAGGCAGGCTGGGGGAACTTCTGGCGGAAAAGGGGGAACGCGAAAAAGCGGTCTCCTACTTGGAGCGGTATTTTCTACTTGGCGCTCCCGAAGGGGAGAATGCCGCTTTGCAGGATCTCTACGCACGCATTCTGGAGGAAACGGCTGCTATGTGACCGCCCTGTGTGTGTTGCGCTTTCAAACGGTATTTTTAAGCGTCGTTTGTTGCCGTTTTTTTGTCGCCCGCCATGCCGTAGCGCCTGAGCAGGAAGTACTCGATGCTGTCGAGAAGTGCGACGAAGGACGCCGCAATGATGTTTTCCGAAACGCCCACCGTGTACCAGGAGTCCTCTTTGTCGGACGTTTCTATAAGCACCCGCGTTTTCGCCTTGGTGGCCAGTTTCCCGTCCAGTATGCGGACCTTGTAGTCTTCCAGGTGCATGTCTTCTATGCACGGATAAGAAGTGCGCAGGGCTTTGCGCAGGGCGTTGTTCATGGCGTCCACGGGGCCGTGGCCTTCGGCCACCGTGTGTTCCACTGTGCCGTTGGGCAGTTCCACTTTGACGGTCACCTCTGACATGATGGGTTCTTCGACCCGGGGCCGGTTTACCCGCGCGTGGAAGCCCAGGGTCTGGAAGAAGCAGCGGGAGCGGTTGGTCACTTTCCGTATGATGAGTTCCAGGGAGGCGTCGGCGCCTTCAAATTCATAGCCTTCGTTTTCAAGTTCCTTGACCCGGTTCAGGATCATCCGGGTTTCGGGCCCGTCTTTCTCCAGTTGGATGCCCAGTTCGGCGGCTTTCTGGATCAGGCTGGACCGTCCCGCCATTTCGCTTACCGCGATGCGCGTGGTGTTGCCCACTTGCTCGGGGGTGATGTGCTCGTAACTGCTTTTGCGTTTGCCCACCGCGTCCGCGTGCATGCCCGCCTTGTGGGTGAAGGCGTACCGGCCCACGTAGGGGGCGTTGTCGCGGGGCGACATGTTCGCCAGTTCGGCGATGAGATGGGACTTGCGTGTCAGGCGCGCCAGCTGGTCATCGGTAAGCACGTCATACCCCATTTTCAGCTGGAGGGCGGGGATGATGGCGCAGAGGTCCGCGTTGCCGCAGCGCTCCCCGTACCCGTTCATGGTTCCCTGGACCTGAATGGCGCCCTGCCTGACCGCCGCAAACACATTGGCCACGCCGCACCCGCTGTCGTTGTGGGTGTGAATGCCCAGCGCCGTGTTCTTGATCTTCTTTCGGGCGGCCTTGGTGATGTCCGCGATTTCCTCAGGCAGCCGGCCCCCGTTGGTGTCGCAAAGCACGATCACTTCCGCGCCGGCATCGGTTGCGCAGGTGATTACTTCGAGCGCGTAGGCTTCATCTTCGTAAAAGGCGTCGAAGAAATGTTCCGCATCCAGAAACACCCGGCGGTCGTGGCCTTTGAGCCACACCACGGATTCGCGCACCAGGGCCAGGTTTTCTTCCAGGGAAATGCCCAGTACATCGCGCACGTGGGAGACGGCGCTTTTGGCGAAGATAGTGACCACGGGTGTCTGTGCATCGACCAGGGCGTTGAGGTTTGGATCATTGTCACAGGCATGCTTGATATGGCGGGTGCTGCCGAAGGCGACCATGGTGCTATTTTTCAGGTCAATGTCGCGCACCCGCTTGAACAGCTCCGCCGCCTTGGGGTTGGCGCCCGGTTGTCCGCCCTCGATATAGGCAATGCCCAGTGTGTCCAGCGCTTTGACCACCTGTACCTGGTCGATCGTGGAAAACTTGACGCCCGGGCCCTGCGCGCCGTCGCGCAGCGTGGTATCGTACATGTAAATTTTTTTCTTCATGCGTTAAAAACTCCTGTGGAACCTGCCCCGATGCTGGAGAAGTTGATTCGAGAGGGTTGCGGCGTCAGGGCGGCGCACCGTCCTGACCATGCCTAGTATAGCAAAAAACGGGGTTTTCGCCTATTCCCCCCGCAAGGCCGCGAGCGGCAGCGGGTTGTCCTTAATGAAACGGTGGGTCAATAAATAACCGTCGGTAATCAGGATGTCGCTTGCCCTGGCATCACGTTCGCCGTACCGGGTGCTGCTGTCCTGTTCGACGCCCGCGCCGCACATGGCAAAGGGTACCGGTCCGCCCGCGTGGGTTTTGGTGCTGATCAGCGTGAAGTGGTCGGGCGTGGCGAGCAGCCGCGTATCCGGGTGGGTGTTCAGATACTCCAGGAAGGGGCCCACAATGCGCGCGTCAAATTGTTCTATGGCCTGCACCTTCAACTCAACGCTGCCCTGGTGGGCCGCTTCGTCCGGCGCTTCCACATGCAGGTAAAGAAAATCATGACGCGCAAGGGCGTCCAGGCCGGCCGCCACCTTTCCTTCGTAGTCCGTGTCAATCCAGCCGGTGGCGCCCGGAACATTGATCACTTCCAGGCCCGCGCAGACACCGATGCCCTTGACCAGGTCCACCGCCGAGATGACCGCGCCGGAAAGGCCGAAGCGGTCCCGGTAGGATTCCAGCGTGAGTGCGCGGCCTTGGCCCCAGGGCCACAGGGATGTGGCTGGCAACTTGCCCGCCTCGATGCGCTTCAGGTTGACCGGGTGATCGCGCAGTACCGGCACGGATGCGTCCATCAGGTCGCGCAGCAACCCGGCTGCCGGGCCTTTCGGCAGGTAAGGGGCACAGGCCTGTCCTGTGATGTTGTGGGGTGGCTCACACTCCGTGGCAACCATCTGGTCCACGGACGCGGCGGCCGTTGCCTTGATCACACCCGTGTGCCGGTAACTGACGCCGGTATATAACCGTATGGGAAAGCGGTCGGCAAGCGCTTCATTCAAGCTTTCTACAAGAAGCCGCGCTTCCTCCGTCGTGATATGACCCGAAGTGAAGTCTTTCATGGTTCCATGGTCGAGGGACACCAGGTTGCAGCGGAAAGCGACCTCATCTTCGGCCAGGGCGATGCCCTGGTTGGCCGCTTCGATGGCCGCGCGGCCTGAGAACACCTTGCGGGGATCATAGCCGAACACGGACAGGTTGCCCACATCGCTGCCGGGGGGCATGCCTTCTGGCACCGGGCAGAACAGGCCGGAACAGCCCAGCGCCGCGATGCGGTCCATATTGGGGGTGCGCGCCGCTTCAATGGCGGTGCGTCCGCCGCACGCGTCCAGCGGGTGGTCCGCCATGCCGTCGCCCAATAACACGATATATTTCACGGTGATACTCCTGTAACATGTTGATTATGAGAATCCCCCACTGGGAAATACAGTATCATGGTAACGCTGAAAAAGGCAACAAGATTCCTGAAAAAGACTGGGATGGGGCGTGGTTGAGAAAGCGCCAGGCGTTACGCGGAAGTACCAGTTCAAAAAGAAAGTATTGCCATGTTACCATACGTATAGGTATTGGAACGGTTTTGACGGCTCCCGAACCGTTTGCATTATATTCGTTTATGGAAAGGGAGTCGAACTTAGAATGTTGGCTGTGTCTGTGGGAGAAGTGGTTGGCAACAAAGAGACTCAAAGGGAACGACATGCCGCGGATTTTTGACAATTTGAAACGGGATGGTGAACGCGTTACGGAGCGGGATGCCCATGCCTGAGTGCCATATTATCGCCGGGCCGAACGGCGCCGGTAAAACCACCTTTGCCAGGGAGTTTCTTCCCAACTATGTGGATTGCCTGAACTTCATCAATCCCGACCTGATCGCCGCAGGGCTTTCCCCCTTTGACGCGAGCCTTGCCATGAGCAAAGCGGGGCGGTTGGTCATCGGAGAAATCCGGGATCGGGCAACTCGGGGAGAGTCCTTTGGCTTTGAAACTACCCTGTCCGGCCGCCTATACGCCCGCACGATTGACATGTTGCGCGCGCGGGGATACCGGGTGTGTCTGTACTATTTGTGGGTGCCGTCCCCGGAATTGGCATTGATGAGAATACATAATCGTGTTGAAGCAGGCGGACATGATGTTCCGGAGATGGATGTGCGAAGGCGTTATGTCCGTTCCCTGTCCAACCTGTTTCGCTTATATAGAAAACGGCTCGATGCCGTTTATTTTTTTGATAACGCCAGGCGTAAGCCGCAATTGATATTTTTCGAAGAAGACGGATTGGTTACTGTCTACAATCGTTCAGTTTATGAACGTATCACAAACGAGGTAAAGTAATGGACCCGATGCCGGAGATCAAGTCACCAATGGCGAAAAAAGCCTTGGCCGCGTTGGAAGGCGCCGTGGAAAAGGTCGTGGAAGACCATCGCAGGCGCGGCGCGCCCCTGGCTGTCTGGCGGGACGGCAAGGCCGTGTGGGAAATGCCGCCCCCGGTGGCGGGCGTGCAGGAAGAACAGGGCGCCCACCCGTTGGATGGGGACAATGCCGCCAAAGATTCAAACGGGGGTGCCCATAAGGACGATGTGTGATGATTGATTTTCAGCTGCCCGAAAATGCCACCAGTACTGTATGCGATCATGCGTGAGGTTTGTACGTGGTAATCACCGGGTAGTTATTTTAGGTTCACTTTATACAGAGGTGATTGTGGGGCGGAATTTCTACTGAGCGCCTACAGCATCTGCATCAGGTCCAGGGCTGTTTCGCCGAAGATCAGGGGCAGCATCATGTACAGGAAGAGCATGTTGAAGGCCGCCTGGAGCAACAGAAAAATAATCGCCTCGCCAAAACCCATTTCGTAGTGCTTGGCAAGATAGTAGATGGCGACAAAGAAGCCGATGAAAGGTAAAAAGCCGCTGATAAGCGAGGCGATAAACATGGCGATACAGACATCGACCGCGTCCCGGATGAGTTCTTCATGGAGGAGCTTATTCATCACCCACAGCACGGCGTAGGCGATTATGCAGGTCAGCATGAACTGGGCAAGGGCCAACAAGGCCATGCCCCAGTAAACGGCATGGGGATTTTGTGCCGCCGCCCCTTGCCTGACAAAATATGTGAGGCCGGCAAGCAGAAGGAAGAATACCGCCAACACGGCCAAGCCCATTAAAATACTTGGCCAGGGAATGTCCCAACTGCCCAGCGCCATTGTTCCCGTCCGGTTCAGTTCCGTATGTTTCGGGGTGTCCTCTATGAATTCATGGGCGGGGAAAGGCGCGGGCACTTGTCCCCCGATGCCCTTGCCGGCCTGTTGTTGACGGCAGACGCGGCTGAATAGTCCACGCAGTTTTTCCTGTTGCTTTTCCGAGGTAAATTGCTCGAACATACGGGCGCACCGCTCATAGGCTTCATCGGTGCGTCCCAGTTGTTCACAACACAAGGCCATAGGAAAGAGAATGTTAAAGTTTCCCGGGAATTCACCTTCCAGAACGGATAAATGCTGCAGCGCTTCCAGATAGTGCCCCTCTTTAAATAGCCGGTCCGCTTCGTGAAAATAGAATTCCGCCTCGCCTTTTTCCATGATGTCTTCCTCAATGGGCCAAGTTACAACAGGCCTGCCCTCAATGCTGAGTCATACTAATAGCAGTCTAGCACAAGCGAATATAATAGTCAATCCTTTTAGTCTATCGAATCTTCACAATAGGTACTCCTGTGGATGCCGTCAAAAAAGTTAGTTTATCTATACATCTTTGTTTCACGAGAGATTGGTGCGATCAAGAGGACGTAAACGGCACAATGGGATGGGTGGAACCGGTGGACAGAAAAAGACGCTTGTCCGCTTTTTCCCGCAGGCTTTGTGAACCAGCGCTTGCTTGCTCTATCATAGGGGTATGGCCGGGTTTTCAATCGTTACATTTACCTTGATAAGAAGGGAAGAAGATTATGAACCGGTACGCAAACCAGATCGTTCCTGTTTTGGCGGTGTTGTGTATGCTTGCATCCGGCCTGTCCCTGGGTCAGATATCCGTCAACGACCCGCGCGATGTTACTAACGGTGTATCCATTTACGAGCATGGATATTGCGACCAGCCTTACGTGGTGGTGGCGCCGGACGGGGCCTGGGTGTGCGTCTTTACAACCAGCGCGGAGAAGGAGGGCGCTGCTTCGCAGTATATTGTCTGCACGCGCAGCACGGATCATGGGCAGACGTGGAGCCCGCCCGTGCCCATTGAGCCGCCGGACGGGCCGGAGGCCTCCTGGGGCATGCCCTTGCTGACCAAGTACGGGCGCATTTATGTGTTCTATGTCTACAACGGCGACAATATCCGTACTCTGCCAAACGGCAAGCCAATGCGCGCCGACACGCACGGCTGGTACTGTTACCGGTATTCGGACGACAACGGCATCACCTGGTCGGAGCGTGGGCGGCTGCCCATGCGCGTGACGGCCTGCGACCGGGGCAATGATTTCGGGGGCGCGGTGCAGATGTTCTGGGGTATCGGCAAACCGGTCACGCACGGGGACACGGCCTGGTTCGCCTTTACAAAGTTGGCCCGCTATTTCCTGGAGGACGGGGAAGGCTGGTTTTACCGGTCGGATAATGTGCTTACGGAACCGGATATCAGCAAGGTTATCTGGGAATTGCTGCCTGACGGCGATTTCGGTTTACGCCGCCCGGACTTCGGCTCGGTTCAGGAAGAACAGAACCTCGTGCCCTTGTCCGACGGCAGCCTCTATTGCGTCTATCGCGCCACGCAGGGGTACGCGGTGGAGTCCTACAGCCGTGACGGTGGCCGCAGTTGGAGCCTGCCGGAACGCATGCGGTACGCCGACGGGCGGCCGGTGAAAAATCCGAGGGCCTGCCCGAGACTCTGGCGTTGCGCCAACGGTCGGTACCTGTTCTGGTTCCACAACCACAGCGGCAAGGACTTTAATGGCCGGAACCCGGCGTGGCTGTCCGGCGGCGTGGAACGGGACGGGCGCATCCTCTGGTCGGAACCGGAAATTGTGTTGTACAGCAACGACCCGCCCGGGAAGGAAGTGCGTTACAGCTACCCGGACCTCATTGAAGCGGACGGGCGCTATTGGATCACGACGACCCAGAAAACCCGCGCGTCCGTGCATGAGGTGGATGCGGACCTGTTGGAAGGGCTTTGGAGACAATTGCTCCCGGACGACTATCCCATGGAAGTGCCGAAGGCCATTGCGACCTATGATCGCAGTCCTGATATCATGGCGGACGCCGCCCCGGTTGAAATACCCATGCTGGGTTCGCCCAACCTCGAGAACCAAGGATTTTCCCTGGAATTCGTTTTGGACCGTTTCCCCATGGAAGAAGGCCTGCTCATAGACTGACGCACCGAGGCCGGGCAGGGGATGGCCCTGACCGGAACAGGAAGCGTCCTGCTGAATGACGGTACGCATGCCTGTGAAGCGCCGTTTGTCGGCGCGCCTGACCCGTGCAAAGGACCGGTTCATCTGGTGGTTACCGTGGACGGCGGACCCAACATCATTAGCTTTGTGGTGAACGGTCGCCTGTGTGACGGCGCCGATGCCGGGCAGTTCGGCTGGCATCGCTTTGCCCCTGAATGTACCGTCGTGCCGGGCGCGCCCGTCCTGCACGTCCATCCCGCCGTAAAATCACTGCGGGCGTATGACCGGCCATTGCGCACGTCTCAGGCCGTGCGCTTATACCAAAACATGAAACCCGCGCAAGAGACGCCTCAACCAGCTGCTTCGACCGGGTATGTTCTGAACGGGGAGGCTCTTAAGGTCGCCTGGAATGAATCCGGGGCGATAAGTTCTCTTCTGGACAAGAAAAGCGGTCGGGCGCTGACGATGTCTGGCGGGTCCGGTGTTCAGGGATTCAGCCTGCTGGTGAAAACCGGAGACAAGGTCCGGCAAATACATGGCAGTCAACAGAACAAGCCTGCCATCTTAGTTCAGGAAAATCGCTGCCGCATGGTATGGAATCCGCCTTTGTCCGATGACGGCGGGGAAACGCATGACATTGCCGTTACAGCGAATTATGAACTTGCGAAGGATGCCGTTACCGTTACGGTCCAGTCCGAAAACCATTCCGGCGCCACCATCCTCGAAGTTCGATATCCCCAGGTGCCGGGGCTGGCGGGATTCCGGATGGAAGGCGATGATGCCCTCGGCCGGCTGGAACCGATCCCGAGCGCGCCGGTTCTGAATGTACCCTTCAACGCCGTTCATGTCAACTACCCCGGCGGCCTGAACATGGGCTTTGTTACAGCGGTGAATGACGCTTTGGGACGGGGATTTTACATGGGAGCCCATGACGGGGTTGCCCGTTTAAAACAATGGCGTTTCGAGGCAGTTGGTCCGGAAGGGGCCCCCGAGATCGCCGCATCCCTGACCCATTTTCCCCATTCCCAGACGGGACAGCTCTTTACGGGCGCGCCCTGGGTGCTTGCGTTTCATGACGGCGGCTGGGTGGACGGCGGTCAGCGGTACCGCGACTGGTTCGTGAAGACCTTCGGTATACGCCCGAGGAAAGACGACTGGATTCGGGACAAGCATTTCTACCAAATGATTATGATGATGCTTCCCGAAGGTAACATTAACTATCGTTTTGAAGATGTGCCGGACCTTGCCCGGCAGGGTCTGGCCTATGGCGTGGACTCGTTGCAGCTGGCCGGATGGCAGCGGGGCGGCCATGACAACGGGTATCCTTATTACGAGCCCGACCCGAGGCTGGGTACCTGGGAGGATGTAGAAAAGGCCATACGCGCCTGTCATGACCTGGGGGTCCGGATTTACTTCTTCGCGAACATCCATTGCGCCATGCAGGACCTGGACTGGTTCAAGGAGGAACTGCATCGGTATGTGTCGCTGAACGCTCAGGGAAAAACGAACTGGATCGGCTACTGGGGCATGGGCACCGTGGGTTCGCGGCTGGCGTACACCGTGCCGAGCATGGCTTTTGTGGATGTGAATTTTCCGGGCATTGCGGATCCGACAGCGGGTTATTTTCGGAAACTGGCGGCGCTCGGCGCGGATGGTCTGCATATTGACAAGTGCTTCCCCAACGCCCTTGAATACAATCCAGGGGTGGTTGAACTGGGCCGCAGTCCCGATGCCGCGCCCTGGCAGGGCGCGCTCGATCTCGTCGCGCGTATTGACCGGGAATGCCGCGCGGTGAAACCGGACTTTGCCATTTCCTTCGAGTGCAACTGGGACCGGTTTCTGTCTTATGGCACGGCGACTTGGTGGGCGGGCAACATGTCCACCGCACGCAAGGTGTTCCCGGAACTGACCGAGACCGTGGGACACTATTGGCCTTATGACCTCTTCGGCATCAACACGGCCGTGCGCGAAGGCTGGGCGGTCATGCTGTCGCCCCACAAGTTCAACCGGGGCATGGGGTACGAACCCTGGAAACGCATGTCCACTTACGTGGCGGAGGCCAAACGTATCTGTGATCAATACGCCGATACCATTTTCCTCGGGGAACGCTTGTATGGCAAAGGCGTGCTTTTCGGACAAGCGCCGTTGCCCGGCAGCATCGCCTGGGAGGCCTGGCGCAACCCGGCGGACGGACGTCAGGCTGTTGTATTTACCAATACCGCCCGGAATGCCCTGCCCGTGTCCGTAACCGGGTTTGAAGGCGGGACAACGGCCATTGTGAGAATCATAACGCCCTTCAGTGAGGCGCGGCGGACCGCATTGCCCGCGGATGTCCTGATTCCCGGAGAACAGTTCGCGTTGGTCGTTGAGGATCCTGACGTGGCTTCCCCGTCCCCGGGGGAACGCGAATCCGCGCCGTTATCCATTCAGGAGCAGGGTGGCACCCCTTATGCCTGGGATTTTGAATCCGGCAGTCTTGGCGACTGGCAGGGCGACCCCAACTGGACGGTCGACAATAACAGCGCGGGCGGCTGGTATGCGGGTTGGCAGGGCAACGGGTACGCGTGGAGCGGCAATGGCGGCGAGGCGGCAACGGGGAAGCTCCGCTCGCCTGCGTTTCCCCTCGACAAGGACGGCGTGGAAGTGCTGGCGGCGGGCTGGGCGGATATACAGGGCCGTACCTGGAACCGCTGGAATTACATCACCCTCCACCTGGAAGACGGCACGGAACTGGACCGGGTGTACGCCCCGAATACCACCACATTCACGCCGCTGGTGCTGGACGGTTCCGGCCATCGGGATCAGCCGGTGTATATCGAAGCGGTGGACGACGCGCCCGAAGGCACTTATTCCATGCTGTGCCTGGATACGGTCAGAACGGTGGACCTGCCCGAAACGCCCGGCCCGGAGGCCTTTGACGCGAATGATTATATTCATCTTGAAAATGAGATGTATTCCATTGAAGTCGGCAGGAGTAATGGTGTTATCGCGCGCATTTACGACAAAACGGGTAATTTGGACCTGGTGCTGGAACCGCGTCTGGCCGACAACTGGACGTTTGCCCTGCCCATTGTGGGCAAAGAGGCGTGGACCAATACCGAGGCCAATCGTATCCAGGGCAAATCCCAGGCCCTGACCAGTCATACCCTTGAAAACAACAGCCTGACCTTGCGTTGGGACGGACCGCTGGTTTCCGTCTTCGGCATCTTCTATGAGACCGCTGTGGAAATGACCATCACACTACAGGGAGACCAGGTCGTTTTTGAAATGACTATAGACAATGAGACGGACTTGGAGATCGGCGAAGTCTATTATCCCATTATCGGGGGCACCAACGGCCTGGGTGCGAAGGCCCATCAGCGGCGCGCCACGGTGCGGACTGTGCCGATGAGTACTGGCGTGGACGCACAGCGGATCTATCACACCTTCGCGAACATGACACCCTTCGGTGAACTTTATCCCGAACAGGTCTATGTGTATCCCCACACACTGTCCATGCCGTGGCTGCATCTGTACAGCCCGCAGCTGAACCGGGGCGTGTATCTGGGCGCCCATGACCCGGTGCGCAGGATGAAGGCCGTGCAACTGCTGCAGTACCCCGGCATCGCCTCCAACCGTGCTGACGGCAACTGGCCGCGACCGGAAGAACTGGGCTGCATGCCGGCGGGTGTGTCTCTGAACGTTGTACATTTTGCCTACCAACCGGCGGGGGAACGGTTCACGGCATCGCCCGTGGTGCTCCGGTTCCATGACGGAGACGCCTCTGAGGCCGCGCGTTTCTACGGCGCCTGGTTCAAGGACACCTTCGGCTCTGTTGAAGCCGCTTCCGTGCCCGCGAAGGTTCGGGAAGTGGACCGCACCCCCTTTGCGGACATTTCGGCCACGGCACGGGAAGCACAAACGAGCGGATGCGACGCGCTCCTGCTGAAGGACTGGAAGGCGGGCGGGCAGCACAACGGTATCGCCGATTTTCGTCCCGATGATGGGCTCGGCGGAGTTGAAGGCCTGGCCTCTGCGGCGGAGGCATGCCACGAGGCGGGCCTCAGGCTTTTCCTGACGTTTAACCTGCAGTATGCCGATCCCGATACGGAATTCCACAAGGCCCATACAGCCGGGTGCGTTTGCACAGACCGCTGGGGCATTCCCTTCACCTGGGACGGCACCCGGCGGGTAGGGCTCAATCCCGGCGCGCCGGCACTGCGCAATCTGCTGGTTGAACAGGTGCGCGCGCTGGCGGAGCAGGGTGTGGACGGCTTGTTTATCACTGGTTTTTTCACCGACAAGATAGACTTTAATCCCGTCCCCGGCATGACCGCCGACCGTGTGGACTGGGACGGCGGCTTGGCGACCCTGGAGGCCATGCGGAACGCGGGCAAAGAAAAGAATCCTGTTTTCCTGCTGCTTACCGGCATGATGCGCGACCAGCTGGCCACGATAGCATCCCCGTCCGTCCCTGTCAGCACCATCGAACCCTTGTTCCGTCAGGCCATGTTCCCGTAAGGAGATGTAGAAGAAAACAAAAGAACTGCAATAAAGGAAAATGAAGTCGAAAAGTATCGACGGTGTATGGAGCGACGAAAACACGATGACACACTATCCTGGACAATTGGTGGGTGTGTATAATCCTCATTAAGGAAAGTGAAGGAAGTCAATCCGGTTTAGTTTGAAAGGAACCCGGCATGTTCAGACGAATAAAAACCATCTCAGACGTCGTTGGCAGGACATTTATTCAGGCGATGGTGTTGGGTTTTGTGCTGTTTGTCTGTGAAAAAGTATACTCCGTGGACATTGGCCTTGATTATTGGCTGGCTGGTGCAACGATTTTGTCCTTGTGGAACTCGGTCCTATTGACTATTCATTCAGTCAGGGGAAGAGCGTAAAACCCGCCTAAACACCGCCCGTCATAACAGCAACAGGGTACCCAATGCCTGCCCCGCCATTACGAGTGCCACTACGTCATTGCGAGCATAGCGAAGCAATCTCTCCCTGGAATCGTCTCAGGGTAAACGAGATTGCTTTGTCGGGCCTCGCCCTCCTCACAATGACTTAATTTTCCGCTTGCGGAGCGTCGCCTTTTACGTCCTTGTCAGGATTTCCTCGAAAAAGCAGACCCATGACCGTCCACAGGCATAAGATACCGATCACCGCGATCAGCGTATGGCATGCAGCCCTCATCCGTGGAATTGTGATTTTGTCTAAGACCTCCTCATGAGCAAGCCACACAGCAATCCGGGGGTTTGCGGGTGCGAGGGCTGATCCGTCACGCAATATATTGACCTCAAGGACGTAAGGGGTCTGAGGCAAACCATCGAACCGACCGATAGTCCTATAGACATATTGTCCCCACCCTCCGCCTTTTTCATTCCGGGAAGAACCCGAGGCGACTATACTGTTACCGCTCGTCAGCGTCCATTTAAGGTCAACGACCGACCCAGGAGAGTTTAGGGTGGGCTGACCGCCCAGCAGATCATCGAGATCATCACGAGGCAAATTGCGTTCAACCGCCAATACAATTTCGTACTGCCCCTCCATGTTCACCTGAAACTCCGGTAATGTGATGGTTCCAGGCTTGAGGTTGACGGCAAACTCGGGCGAATCGCCGCTTGGTCGGACAGCTATGTACATGGCAATCACCGAGACAAGTATAAGCGCAGGCCCTTGGAGATACTTGATATATCTGCTTAGCATGTGCGGAATTCCCTCCTGCTTTAACTGGAATTTAAGAATAACACAAGGGTTCCTCTGGTTCCTAAAGAGGAATTTTTATTATAACCCACCAATACGATCCGCAACACTTTTTCTCTTGTTCCCAAATTCCATTTGGGAACGCACTTGTTCGCGAAGTTCTACTTCGCAACCATGGTCGAGTGCCGGAATATAGCGGTCGGACCGACGCGAAATGGGAAATAGAATTTCAAGAGAGATTACGTTCCCAAATGGAATTTGGGAACGAGAGAAGTGGGAGAACAGCCCGTGTTCGCTTAATTGCACACACAAAGCGTGGCATGGGCATCCTGCCCATGGTCTTAGATATAAATCACGTGCCATCGCTGGGTACGTATCTGCTGATTTGGTCCACGGGCGAGACGCCCGTGCCACGGAGTAGTCTCACTCAATTATGGCCATTGCTTGGTACGTATCGACCCAGTGTCAGCCAATATGGGACTGGCGATGCCGTTTAATATAAGCCTTAGCACTTAATTTTTCGAGGAAGGAACTGGTTTTTTTGCAGCAGGCTGAATCTGGATTCCGGTCTTTTTCGCGTTATACAGTACTGTTCTTCGACCCAAGCCGGAGGCCGCGAAAAAACCGGAATGACGTCAATTGGGATGTTTATGCAAGGGGGAAAAGGGCTTGTTCTGTTTTCTCCGTCTTTTTTCCGGCGGAAAAACCATTTTCTATTCGGAAAAACGAATCTGCACGCCGACGCGTTGGGGTGGTCTGCTCGTAATGACTTAGTTTTCCGTTTGCGGAGCGTTTTCCTGTAAGTGAGCGCACCTTCTCCTCAGCAGAACATATACAGGACCGCCCAGAAAAGCCGCTAGCCACGCGATAATGATTGCTACGATTGCTACAATGAAGTAAGCCTTCGTCCGTGGAATTATGATTTCGCGTATGTAATCATCCTTATACAGATCCAAAACAATCCGGGGGTTTGCGGGTGCGAGCGCTGATCCATCACGTAATATAGTTAACTCAAGGACGTAAGGTATTCGTGGCACACCATCGAACCGACCGAGAGTCCTAAAGATATACTGTCCCCACCCTCCGCCTTTTTCCTTTCGGGAAGAACCCGTTGCGACCATACTATTGCCACTCGTCAGCGTCCATTCGATGTCAACGACCGGCTCAAGAGACGGATTTTTTTCACGCGGAAACTCGAGTAGACATTCGAGGTCATCAAGAGGCATATTGCGCTCAACCGCCAATTCAATCAAGTGGATACCCTTCTTATCCACTTGAAACTCTGGTAATGTGATGGTTCCTGGCTTGAGGTCGATGGCAAATTCGGGCGCTTGGTAACCGCCTCCGCAACCGCCGAAATGCAAAGCCGCGTAGAGAACCACATAAGATCCAACTATTAGTACAGGTAATCGAAGCATCTTTACATATTTGTATACCATGGCAAAATCTCCTTCTGCTTTGCCTGGAATTTAAGAATAACACGAGGGTTCCTCTGGTTCCTAAACAGAAATTCACCAATACGATTCATAAGGCTTTTTCGTAGGCCGGGCGGAGCGAAACCATCCATCATCATTTAACAGCCGAAACAGATTCTGACAATGCGGGGTCGCCTTAACAGGTACATTCGACAAAGCGGAACCCGCCTTTAAAAGTCCGTACACTTCATTTGAAGGCTTAATTTACCGCTTGCGGAGCATTGTCCTGTAATGTCTGGTCAGGATTTCCCCGGCAGAAAATACATGCACGCAGCCTCAAATAATAGCCATGGGACACCAATTACTGTGAGCCATATAGCGAGTGCAGTCATCATTACTGCAATTACGCGTACGCCCAGGTATTCCTCCGATTGGAGCTGCACAACAATTCGGGGGCTTGCCGGCATGAGCACCGATCCATCAAGCAATATATTTACCTCAAGGATATAGGGTGTCCGAGGCAAACCATCGAATTGGCCGAGAGTCCTCTTGACGGTCTTTCTGTGGTTCCCAAATTTTTGGAGACTGTCTCACAACCTTTTATCGAGAAGAATGTTCTGACAAATGGATTACGAGAATGCCCAGGTGGAGTCCTGCGCGCAAGGGGTGTTGGAGGTGCGGCAGGGCTATCTTTACGACGGTTGCACCCTGGCCGACCTCTATGATCCGCTGTACATGCCCGCGCCGCTGTTGAAGGCGTACCAGGCTCTCGACCGCGTCGTGGACCGCTGCTACCGCTGCGCCAAATTCACCAGCGAACGGGAAGGGTGGAATATCTCTTCCAACAATATGAACAACTCACCGCACCGCTGAACCCCGCCCCAACCCGATAGCTCTCGCAAGATACGGCAAGCACGCCCCAAAGCTGTTATTTAAATGGCTGAACAGGCGAGGCGGTCGTAAACGCATGACATGGGAAGAGTTCAATAAGATGGAGGAACGTTTTCCATTTGCTCGCCCAACTATTCGCGTAAACATGTTTGAGAAGCCAACGCCACTGAAGCAAGGATACCTGCCCAACTTCAGAGTGAACGAACGTACTGGGCGCCGTGTAGGTAAATAGCGCAAGCACGGTTCTGAGAGAAGGGCGCCTTGCGAAGGGAACTTCTACTCGCCAACCAGCAGGTGGAACGAATAGGGTAAACGATTGGAATAAGGGTATGCCACGTCTCATGTGCGAACGATGTCTTGGCCGGTACCAGGAGCATCTTTGCCGTATACCAGTCGGCCCCCCGCCTTTAACAGGGTATAGGTGGCGATAGATAGCAGCACGCCAAATACGGCCGGGTCGAAACTTTCCAGTTGCGCATAGACATCCGCATTGAACAGGACCAAATCAAAATAATTCCGTAACATTGGCGGTGCCCGGTACAACAGCGTCCCGACGGTGGCGATAACCATGCTGGCGGTTATGATCCTGTTAAGCCGTTGCGATCGCCGGCGCGACAGGGTGCCGATGCATACGGGCAGAATAATGGCGGGTGCCCAAACGTGATAGGTGAAGAGCAGTAGCCCGATGATGTCGGACCAGAGGACCGCTACCAGGATGGCGGTGCCGCCTAGGATGCCGCTGCAGAGACGTGCCAATTTCAGCAGGCGCCCGTCGCCGGTATTGCGCCAGCCGAGTTGATGCTCAAATAAATCCTTGACGAAGATGGCTGTGGCGCTGTTCAGCGCGGAGTCGGCGGACGACATGACCGCCATAAGCAGCGCGCCGATGATCAGGCCGCCGATGATGGGATTATTCAATTGTTTTACAACCATGGGCAGCGCCTGCTGCGGCTCGATGTCGGGAAAATGGATGCGCGCGTAGAGGGCGATAAAAAGGAGTACTGCCGGAAAGACCAGCGCCAGAAAAAGGCCCACCCCGGCAATGCCATAGCGGGTTTCCTGAATGTTCCTGCCCACGCAGTAACGGGTTGCGTATCCCGGGGCAAACGCTTCGCCCAGCAGAAAGGCGCAGAAGGTGGTAACCAAAAAGATCCAGCCTTTGCCGCCGTGGGGATGGAAGAATGTTGCGGGAATGGTCCGGTTCGGGGCGATGGCTTCCCGGTAGGCGTCCTGAACCAGGGAAAGGTTCAGGCGCCTGATGCGCACCCTATCACGATCTTTGGCCAGTAACGCGCGCGTTTGCTCTGAAAGGGTTATGCGCGCGAAGCGTTCCGGTGTGTACAGGGTGGTATCGTCCAGCGCCGTATTGAGCAGGGTTACCAGTTTTCGAATTTTAGGCTTGGGTTTGCGCTCTCCGGCGGAAATTTCCGGGGGCGTCATGGCCGTTGTTTCGAGAATGTGCCGCGAGATGGGGTTGTTCTCGTCTGTCAGCGCCGCCGCCAGCAAGGGCGCATCCTGTATATCCATCGCGCCGAAACGGGTCGGCACGAATTGACCTTGTTCCGCGTTGTAGGAGGTGAAAATGTCTGGCACGCAAAAGGCCAGGGTGATGAAGAACCCGAGAAGCAGGATAATGAACTGATACACGTCGGTATGGATCACGGCCAGCAATCCGCCGGCAGTGCTGTAAATGACGACCATGCTGCCCCCGATGATGATTGCCAGGCGCAGGACCACCTCGACGTCGGCGAACTGGGGCAGGACGGCCGACATGACACTGCCGAAAGCGGCCATTTGAGCCGCAATGATAAACACGGAAAAGAGCAGCGAGAGGATCAATGTGAAGAAGCGGGGGCCTTCGCCAAAGCGGTGTCCGAAATAACCGGCCACCGTGTAGACTTCCGCTTTACGGAAATGGGGGGCCACTACCAGGCCGGCGAAAATGAAATGTACATAGACGCCCGATGAAACCAGCAGCATCAGCACGCCCCACTCGTAGGTGCGCGCTATGGCGCCTATGGAGGCGCCGCCGCCGATCACCGTCGCTCCCATGGTGCAGGCCAGGGCAAACCAGCCAATAGAGCGTCCCGCCACCAGGAAGTCGTCGGCGCTTTCAATCTTGTTGACTTTGCTGACGCCTTTGAAGAAAATGAATACCATGTAGCCCAGGATAATTATCCACAAAATCCAAGGGTGCGCCATTCAGTTCTCCCTATTCCCGCGCTTCCGGACCGTCCGTGATGACTACACCGTTTTGGATGCGGCCTTCCTCTTTCATGCGTTCCCTAAATTCGTCTACGGAAGGTGCCAGTTGCTTCGTGATATACCGGCAGTTCATCAGGCGGAGCAGCGCGGCGTAGTTCAGGCGGAACTGAATACTGTCGCCCACTTTGAGTCCGTCATCGTGGTCGCCAAGGTTTACCACCGTGATGTCGCTGCTTGCGCCGGCGATTTCATAGTCCGGGTTGAGCGGGGCCAGCCCGGTGATGTCCGTGTCCAGTTGGCCCACGCCCACCAATGCGCGCCAGCCTCGCTGGCCGGGCTGGGCGTCATTGCCCTGGGGCGTGGCAAAAGGCGCGATGCTGGTCGCATCCGTGGGCGGCTGCAGGCTCTTCTCCTTCAGTTCCGCGATTTCGGTGTTCAGAAGAAAAACGTCGTTGCGGAATCCCGCCAGCGTGCCGCCATGTATCAGGTCCGTGCCCAGAAACAACGCTTCACCGATACGGAAATGGTTGATGCCTTTGGGTACGGAGCCTTCTATGAGCAGGGGCAGTGACGAACTCGATCCTGCGGAAACCAGCGGCAGGCGCCGCTCGAATTTCAGTTCGAGCAGTTCGCGGTACAGGATGAGCTGCATGAACTGGTCTATGTTGGGAGCGACCCCCGCGAGACAGCCCAGGTTGGCGCCGATCCCCAGCACTTCAATGTGGGGGAGATTGAATACCGACTGATAGAAGTTGATCAGCGATCCGGGCAAAATACCCTCGCGCAAATCACCGAGCTCGATCATGATGATCACACGGTGTTTCCGGCCCATGCGGCCCGCCGATTCATTGAGGGCGCTTATGGTTTTTATCTCGCTGTTCAGACTGACATCGGAGAGTTCTGCCACCTGGTCGATTACCGAGGGGCCCGGAACACGCAGGTACCAGCACTCCGTCGCCGAGGCAATCCTCTTTACCGCTTTCAGGTTGGTAAGGCGCGAATCGCCCGCGGCGCGCATGCCCATG
>Ga0123335_1002595_pt1 | contig 26595 bp, 20 predicted proteins | sample BiotimSIPDNA_2_FD_89707 | JGI IMG/M metagenome (GOLD analysis project Ga0123335, IMG submission 89707) | Anaerobic biogas reactor microbial communites from Washington, USA - Biogas_R2 time_0 SIP DNA | ecosystem: Engineered > Bioreactor > Anaerobic > Unclassified | place: Washington, USA...
GCGGGCGCCTGCACGGTAAAGGTGGCCCCCTGCCCCTCGCCCGGGCTCTCCACCGCCACCGTACCGCCGTGCAACTCAACCAGGTTGCGCACGATCGCCAGCCCCAACCCCAGTCCGCTGTGCCTGCGCGTGGTCGAAGCGTCCCCTTGGCGGAACCGCTCGAACACGAACGGCAGCATTTGGGTCCGGATGCCCTGACCTGTGTCGCGTACCTGCAGAACAATGTCCGAGCCGACACGCTTGAGACTCACCCAGACCCGTCCGCCCTTGTCGGTGAACTTGATGGCATTCGAAAGCAGATTCCAGCAAATCTGCTGCAGCCGGGCCGCATCGCCGGCCACCAGCAGCGGATGCCTCTCGATGTCCTGCCTGATTTCGATGTTCTTGGCCTCGGCCGCGGGCCGCAGTATGTCCAGGGCGGCGTAGACCGGCGGCAGCATGTCCGTTTCCTGGACGTTCAACCGCAGCTTGCCGGTCACCATGCGGCTGATGTCGAGCAGGTCGTCGATGATCTGGGCCTGAATGCGGACGTTGCGCTCGATCACCTCGAGGCCTTCGGCCAGCAGCTCCGGCTCCACACTGTGCCGCCGCGCCAGCAACTGCGACCACCCCAGCATGGCCATCATCGGCGTGCGCAGCTCATGCGAAACCGAGGCCACGAACTCGTCTTTGAGGCGGCTGGCGCGCTCGGCCTCGGAGCGGGCGGCGCGCTCGCTCTCCAGCAACTGGTCACGCTGCTGTTGAGCCTGCTTGAGGTCCTCGACATCGGTACACGTGCCGAACCAGCGCGTGACTCGGCCGGCCTGATCGCGAATAGGCCGTCCGCGAGCCTTAAACCAGCGGTACTGCCCGTCATGGCGGCGTGCCCGGTACTCCGCCTCGAATTCGTCATGGTTCTCGACCGCGGCCCTCCATCTGGCGCGAATGCCCTCGCGCTCCTGCGGATGAATAAAGTCCAGCCAGCCCTCACCCAGCGAGGCTTCGGCCGGAGCGCCGGTGTACTCCAACCACTGGGGACTGAGATAATCGCAGTGTCCATCCGGCCCGCAGGTCCAGACCATGTGGGGCAGCGAGGCCACGAGTTGCTCGTAGTACGAGGCGAGATCACGCAAAGTATCTTCATCGCGCTTGCGGTCAGAGATGTCGCGAAAGTACACGTCCAGGCCGACATCGCTCGGGTAAATATGGGCCTCGTACCAGTGCTCCGTCGCAACCGAGGGACCCTCGCAGTGTACGGCGCGGCGCTCCTGCGCGGCTTGCTGCAGGGCTTGATAGAAGGGACCGCCGACCGCGTGCGGGTACTCCTGCCACACGTTCTTGCCCACCAGCTCCGCCGCCGGCCGGCCGAAGGCCCGTTCGGCCGCCGCGTTCATCTCCAGGATTCTCCACTCGTGATCGACCGCGAAATAGGATTCCGTGATGCTGGCGAGTACGGCGGCCACGCGTGCGGCGTTGCGGCGCGCCTCCACCTGCGCCCGGTGCATCCGCAGCAGGGAGCGCACGGTTGCAATCAGGACCTGCGGATCGCCCGGCAGCGTCAGGTACGCATCGGCGCCCGCTTCCAAGCTGCTGATGCGCTCGTCTCTGTCCGGCGAGCGGGCCGCGACCACGACGGGAACCTCAGCCGTTCCCGGCTCCGCGCGAATGCGCCGGCAGACCTCGCAGCCCTGAAGGCCACCCAGATTCCCAGCAATCAGTATCAGGTCAGGCTTGCGCTCAGCCAGCAGGCGCGGCCAGTCTTCGGAGCCGGCCTCGAGCACTTCAAAACCTTCTTCTTGCAGCCAGCCGCTCTTGGCGTGGCGCGCGGCCTGATCATCATCGATGTTGAGAATCAGTGCCGGCTTGACCGGCTCATCCCTGGCTGTCGGTCTTTGGGCGTTCATGCCACGCGATCGCCTAGCTTTATCGCAATACCCTAAAAAAGATAATATGTGGCCATTCAACACACGCCCATCCTGTTCTCGGTTTCGGGAGGCATTTCGGGACTGTTTCACACGAAGTGCGATGGCCCGCAATATGACAGTAGTGTCACCAGCGGGATTAAACCGGGGGCGTGCGGGGTGCAAGGTGTTCCGCGCTTAGTGCGTTAGGGCGTACAGCACGATGTTTGCCGCCAGCCTTCGGGCGTCTTCCGCGCGCAAGCCCCAGCAGCCCTCGAACTCCTGGCCCTCCAGGCCACACCCGAGCGCGTAAGGGCTGTAAACCACTGCCAGCCGGCCGTCTATTTCCACACCCCAAAGCTGAGGGGACTTTCGCTCCGGATGGACCTTTTGAACGTCGGGGCCGTAGTGGACGGTGGTCACGTCAAAGCCGGGTTTGCCCGTGAAGATCGGGTGATCGGGCGGCAGCGGCTCAAGCGGCGACTCGGGCCAGAGCTTCTTGCAGGCGGTGCGGAATGAGCTGTCAAACGGCTCGGGCCCACAGCAATTGTCAACCAGCAGGAACCCGCCGCGCTTCAAATGTGCCAGCAGGGCGTCCCGTTCGGCCTCCGTCAATTCGAAATCAAAGCGGCCGGCCAGGTACAGGATTGGGCAGGTATATAGCGCCGGGTCTGTCAACCGTATGGGACGGTACTGCGTTATCACATCCAGGTTCGTTTGCCGGCGCAGAAACTCGGCCAGCTCGACCAGCGCGCGCGGGAAGGGCCGCCAGTCGCCTTCGTAAACGAGTTGGCCCAAGCGCAGCGCATCGCGCTCGGGCGGCTGCGGCCCGCGGCGCTCTGCGGCACGCTCGCCTTCGCCGCCGCCCGCGTCCGCTTCGGCGCCGCCGGCCGAAGCTTGGCCATCCGCTTCGCCGTTCTCGTCGGGCAAAATGACGACACTCAGGCGATCCAACAGCGGCCGGCGGCCCGTGGCATAAGCGGCGATGTTCGTGCCCAGTTTGAAAGCCTCTTCGCTCGACTTCGGAACCTTGGCCTGCTCCCAGAGGCATGACATATCGCGCGGGCTGAAAATGACGCTCGTGCGGCAGGCGACGTCCATGCCCATCAGGCCGTACGGCTCGCAGTCGTTGGCCACGCGGTAAACGGCGTGCCCGGGCCCTAATTCGTGCAGCGGAAATTCGGGAAACGTCTCGGCCGCAAACTGCATGAAGCCGGTCCGGAACTCCTCGCGTCCACAGCAGGCCTCCGCCAGCAGAGTGCCGCCGTTGGCGACGAAGCGGCGCAGCTTTTCGCGTTGTTCCGCATTCCAGGCGGGAAACTTATGGCCCTGCATGTAAAGCAGCGGGGCGGCCAGCCAGTCTTCAAGCGGGGCGTCGAAGTGGACCGTCTGCCACGTCACGGGTTGGCCGAACTTGTCGCCGATGTAGCCCAGCAGGTTTTCGAGGTCATGGCGGTCGGGGTTCCAGGCGTCGTCGTCGGACCATTGCAGCTTTTGAATCAGCACGGGCTTGTGGCCCTTGGCCAAGAAGAGCAGGGCAAAACACGTGTCGACCGTGTCGTGACTCCAGGAGCCGTCCGACTGCTGGGCCTTGACCAGGAACTCGGCCCCCTCGCGGTACCAGTCATGGCGGCCGAAGTAGCGTTGCCCTGACAACATGCCGCAGCGTTCTACTGAATAGAGCCAGTAATACGTGTGCTGGCCGCGGCGGCGCGGGTTGGAGCCGGCTTCGAAATTCCGCGCCAGCCAAGCCAAGCCGGCGGCCAAAGCACGATTGGTGCGGTAACTGCCGCAGCGCGGCGCCTGGCCGTTTTCGAAGGGCCCCTCTCTTGCGACGCCGATGCGACTGCCCAGGATGAGCAGGTCTGCCACCCCCGCGGCGGTCATGCTGCCGTAGCTGGTGTCGCGGGTCTGATAGGTCCAGCCGCCGTCCTCCTTCTGGGTTTCCGTTACACCCTGCAGGGCCTTGCGCCAGACGCCGGGATTGATCTTCACGCCGGCTTGCGCGGCGGCATGCAGGCCGAGCAGCGCGAACTGCGAATTAGAGTGGTCGAAACGCTTGCCGCGCTGGTCGTAGGTCCACAAGCCCTGAACGTCCTGCGCGCCGGCCAGCCATTGGGCCGCGTCGCTTATCTGCTCGTAGTACTTTTGCGGATCGATGTGCGCGAGCACCTGTATCTTGAGTGACGTTACGTAGACGTTCGCGTTTTCAAGCGAGAGGATGTGCTGCAACGCATTCGAGATGGCGCGCGAGTCGACGCTTTCTCCGGCCTGCAACAGGGCCAGCGTCGCCAGGCACGTCTCGCCGCCGACGTAATAGCGGAACGGCCAGCGCCCGTCGGCGCCCTGGCGGGATTTGAGGTAATCCACGCCCTTACGGATGGCCCGCTTGACCTGCTCACCCGTGACCTCCGCGCGAGCCGGCGCAGGCGCAGCCATGAGCACGATCGGAATGAGCGGGACCAAAAGGCAGCCGGCCCAGCGTGCGCGAAGCAAGGTCATACCGTGAGCAGTATAACCGGCCGGGCGTCGGCCCGCCTGAGCTGTGCCTAGGGCACTCACGAGGCATGGTGCTCCGCGTTTCCCAGCATTCCATGCTGGGGCTAGCATCAGCCCGTGCCTCCGGCACTCAACAGGTACACCGCCCCCGCTTGGGAGCACTATGCGCCGGGCCAACCGCGCTACGACACTCGGACGCGGGCGCTGGCTTAGCGTTCTTGTGCGGGCGTTGGCCTGGCGGGGCGGGGCGGGCTTGTGCGGCCGTTGGTCGGGTGGATTGCGCCGGCGTTGGCTTGGGCGTTCGCGAACTAGTATATTGCGAGTTATGGTCGCTTCGAACGTGGACAGCGGGCCGTGGACCGTCAGCCGGCTGCTGGCTTGGACGCGCGATTATTTCGGGCGCCAGGGCGTCGAGTCGCCGCGGCTGTGCGCCGAGCTGCTGTTGGCGCATGCCATGGGCTGCCCGCGAATCCGGCTGTACACGCAGTATGAAGCCGTACCAAGCCCGGATGTGCTGGACCGCTATCGCGAGGCGGTCAAGGCTGCGGCGGCCGGCACGCCGATCGCCTATCTCACCGGCGTGAAGGAGTTCTTCTCGCTGGAATTCGAAGTCACGCCGGATGTGCTGATTCCCCGGCCTGAGACGGAAATTCTGGTCGAACGCACCGTCCGGCTGCTGCGCGAATCCGAAGCGGGCAGGCATGCGGCACCCGGCGCGGAAGACGCGGCAGGCGGGCAGGTGGCGCCGGGCGCAGGGGACGCAGCAGGCGCGGAAGTCGCGCCGGGCGGAGAAGACACAGCAGTCGCGCAAGCGGCACCGTGCGCAGAAGGCACGTCCGCCGCGGAAGTGGCACCGGAGGGACCGGCGAGTGCCGCCGGGCGGAAAATCACGCACAGAATATTGGATCTAGGAACCGGCAGTGGCTGCATCGCGGTCGCGCTGGCCAAGAATCTGCCGGACGCCGCACTGTTTGCCAGCGATATTTCCGAAGCGGCCACGAACGTGGCGCGGCGAAACGCCGCGCGGCATGGAGTCGCGGAGCGGATCGAGTTTCGCGTAGGCGACCTGTTCGCGCCGTGGGACGCGACGCGTGAGGGTGCCGCTGAGGCGAATGCGAGCTCCCGGCGCGAGCGGGGGCCAGCGGATCACACCGGGGCGACACGCCCCGGCTCTGCTACAGTGAGCCCCGGCTCTGCTTTGTTCGACGTGATCGTCAGCAACCCGCCGTATGTCGCGACCGCCCCGGGTACGCCGGTCGCGGAGAACGTGCGCAAGTACGAGCCGCACGCGGCCCTGTTCGCCGGGCCGGACGGGCTGGACGTCATCCGGCGCATCATCGCCGAAGCGCCGCGCTGGCTGGCGCCGAACGGGCACCTGCTGATGGAAATGGCATTTGACCAGGCGCACAAGGTGTGCGGCCTGCTGAATTCGTCACATTGGCAACATGTAACTACGTACCGCGACGCCGCCGGATACGAGCGCGTCGTGCACGCGCGGCGCCCGGCTGACGCGGCGGCGGTTGAATGAGGATTGAGCGTGAGTCTTCCGTATTTCGAAATTAGCGGCGGCACGCGGCTGCGGGGCTCAGTGCGCATCAGCGGGGCCAAGAACGCAGCCCTGCCGATCATGGCGGCTTCGATCCTGTGCGAGGGTGAGGTGATTTTGCATGACGTGCCGAACGTGGCCGACGTCGTCTCGCTGGCGGAGCTGTTGAACAAACTGGGCGTCGAGGTCGAGCGCCGCGGCGATGGCGCGATGCACCTGGTGGTGCGCGACGAGATGAACTGCCACGCCGAGTACGACATCGTCCGCAAAATGCGGGCCTCGATCTGCGTCCTCGGGCCGTTGCTGGCCAAACGGCAGAAAGCGCGCGTTTCGATGCCCGGCGGCTGCGCCATCGGCGACCGGCCCGTCAATCTGCACCTGCGGGCCATGCGAAATCTCGGCGCAGACATCGACCTGGTCAGCGGCGACATCGTCGCCAAGGCCAAGAGACTGCGCGGCACCGAGATGTTCCTGGGCGGCCCGTTCGGCTCCACCGTGCTGGGAACGGCCAACGCCATGATGGCCGCCACGCTCTCCGACGGCACGACGGTCATCGAAATGGCCGCCTGCGAGCCCGAAGTTGTGGATTTGGCGAACTTCCTGAACGCGTGCGGCGCCTCGATCACCGGCCAGGGCACGCCGCGCATCATCGTCGAGGGCGTCAAGTCTCTGAAAGGCTGCGAATATCGCATTATCCCTGACCGCATCGAGGCCGGCACCTTCATGGTCGCGGCCGCCATCACCAACGGCGAGCTGGAGATCGAGAACTGCCGGCTGGATCACCTGATGGCGTTCGTTGATCGGCTCAGCGCGATCGGCGTCGCGGTCGAGCGCGTCAGCGCGGACAAGGTGAACGTCTCGTCGGCCCGGCGGTTGGAGCCAATCGAGGTGACCACGCAGCCGTTCCCCGGCTTCCCCACCGATTTGCAGGCGCAGATGATGGCACTGCTTTGCCTGGCGGAAGGCAACAGCATCATCACGGAGAAGATATTCCCGGACCGTTTCCTGCACGTGGCCGAGCTGGCCCGCATGGGGGCGCTCCTGCACAAGGAAGGGCCCACAGTCATCGTCGAGGGTGTCAAACGCCTGATCGGCGCGCCGGTCATGGCCTCCGACCTGCGTGCCTCAGCCGCCCTGGTTTTGGCCGGTCTGTGCGCCCGCGGCGTCACGCGAGTCAACCGGGTTTACCACCTGGAACGCGGCTACTCGAAGCTGGATGAGAAGCTGCGCAATTTAGGCGCTGAAATCGAGCGTAAAGAAGGCGACGAAATCTAGCGGCGCAGCCGGATATCGCCGCGGCAAGTCGTGGGGTATCGGGCCGGAGTTGCACCGCATCGGTGCTCGGCCGGAGTTGCACGGGAGTGGTGCGAGAGTTCGCCACGTGGCCGTGAGCGGTTACGACGCCGTTCGGCCTTGCTGCCTACCTACCCCGGCCTTCGATCCCGCCCACGCTACGCCCCGACTCGGATTGTAAAGATCTGTAGAAACGGCGCGCCGCGCAGCAACTCTTTGCAACACACACTCGGGAACTTCGTATAACTCATTAGAAGAGACCCTCCTACTCCCTCCTACCCCCTCCAGCGCGTTGGGCCGCCGAAGAACGGCGGCCCTTTTTTCGCGCTAAGACTGAAACGGGGTCGAGACCCGGAAAAAAGGCTCGGGAGTGCGGTTGTGTTCGCTGGAAGGGCTCGGGAGCCTTGCAGGGTTCACGGAAAGGAGTCGCTAGTCTTTGGGGTTCACGCGGCCGGCTACGGGCAAAACGCTCGCGACCCGTTTTCACGGCACGATGCTGGGGGGATCGTCGTCCCGCCCCGTTCCGCTGAAGCGGCGGTTCGTGACCTGCGTTTTCTCAAATTCGTACCCGAATTCGTACGTGCCATCGGGAAGTATCCCGTAACCGAGCGCCTGCGGGGTGGTCGCCCGGACGTGTCCGTCGGCGAACGCGAAGTTCGCCTTGCCGTCGTGCCGGGCGTCCGGTCCCCCACGGTAATCAGGATTTTGGTCGTCACATCTATCGCTGGTCGGCGTCAGGCGCGGCGGGTCGAGCATGAACCCGTGAAAACCCAACGTGCGAACATCGGCGGTAGCGTCGCCCGTAGTGCCGTTCGGACTATTCGGCAGCCGGCCCACCGGCGGAAAAGAAGCCGCGGTGCCGAGCGAGTCCGCCGCGACCACCGTGTCGCCCACGATGTGGCTGTCACTGACCGGAAAATTGATAAAGCGCTGCGTGCCCGAAATCATGCGGGTGTTCCCGAGAAACTGAAAATTGTAGCCGTAGGAGGGGTTCTTCTCGCTGACCCACCCGGGCGTCTCGGGGCAGATCAATAGGCGGTTGTCAATGCACTGATGTTCATCTTTAGTGGAAGGCTCGTTGAATGCGTAGATCACAACTGACGCGCCCAGGGTGATGTACCAGCGCGGCCGAAATTTCCAGCCGTTGCCGACCCAGTACAAGTTGTTGGTACCGGCCACCTTTGCGGGCCGCCCGGCGACCAGTGTGCCGGCGTGCTCCTGACTGTATATGGTCCAGGCTCGCGCCAGCTCACGCAGCGTCGTGCCGCAGACCGTGGTCCGCGCCGCGCGGCGGGCGGCACTGGTGGCCGGCAGAAGAATGGACATCAGTAAGCTGAGCACGGCGATCACGACCAGCAGCTCAACTAATGTGAAGCCCGAGCCGCTGGGGGGCCTCGCACTTGCGGACCGGCTGCCGGCGTGCCGCGCACCGTCAGTTAGCTTCTTCGCCGCCCGTGACATAAAAGGCGCACAGCGCCTGGAAAATCCCGCACCGCCCCACTCGCCTCGGCTCGCCATGGGTTCTCCCATCACTTCTAAGCGTTACGACAAAGAGCATTACGAAAAAAAGAAAGCAATACCGCAACGTTTTATAGGACAAGCCGGCTCGGGGCAACCTTGGAGGCTATGGCGGATTACGACCGCATCTGTCAGACTGTATTGGGCAATTTAGCCCACCAGCCGATTAGGCGACAAGGAGTACTGGCATGACCCGCCCCAAAACGATCATGGTCGACCTTGACGGCGTGATCTGCACTGAGGAGCGCACGTTCGAGCGGCCCTTGGCCCAGCCGATGCCGGGCGCCCGCGAGGCTCTGGCGCGGCTGAAGGCCGCCGGACACACGGTTATCGTATATACGGGCCGGAATTGGCCGGAATACCGGGTCACGAAGAAATGGCTCGACGATCACGGCTTCGCTTACGACGCACTCGAGATGGGCAAACCCATCGCGGATGTATGGATAGACGATCGCGCGATCCGGTTCTCGGACTGGAACAGCACGCTGGCGCAACTTGGGGTATGAAGCGTGGCGGCGCAGCGCAGGCACGCCGGGCGCGGTGCCGCGCCTCGGCCGGCCGGCTCCCGGTGGGCAATTCGTCGAGTTCGTGAGCGAGCGGGAACGTTGGGACGCGCAGCCTCGTTTACGGGGGGCCGGCCCGAGTAATGTCTCGCGCCCGTGGCTTGCCGGCTGCGTTTGAAACCCTGACCGTTCAAGGCGGTCCAGCATATCGCGCGCGTAAGCAAGCGTTCACATTGGCGTAAGCAACGCCGCCACTTAACTTCACAAAAAGTTGATCCAATCCATTACATCAACGTAGCCAGCCCGGCTGCTCTGCCATGTGCGGCGGTCATTACGCCGATGTAGCCTTGCATTAATTTCATAGGGCTGTTCTTGCAAGGCACGGGCGGCACGCGTCAGACTGCCTGTATGTCAGCACTGAATTCTTACGCCGCTCTCACTCAGAATTCAGTTGTAATTCATAGTCTGGCTATACAGTAATCTTTGGCGTCACCCCCAGGGAACGAGACGCACAGTGTTGGTCCCGTAGGTTCTGCATTTGGCCCAGTCCCAAGGGCCTGGAAGGAAGGAAGTCTCATGTTAAGGATTGTGTCTGTACTGTCATTGTCTATGGCGATTGTGTGGCTAAGCGGTTGCGCCTGCTGCCCCAAAAAGGACGAGTGTCCTAGCACGGCCATGTGCCCGGCGCCCTGCCCGCAGGACATCGATGCGTGCGCCTTGCCGCCTAATGCCAAACCCGGCGAGTGCTATGCCAAGGTCTACATCCCGCCGCAGTATGAGACCTACACCGAACGGGTATGTGTGCGCGAGGCCAGCGAGCAGCTCGAGGTGGTACCGGCGCAATATGAGTGGGTCGAGGAGCGCATCTGCGTGAAAGACGCCTGCGAAGAGCTCCGCGTGACGCCTGCTCAGTTCGCCTGCCGCGAGGAAAAGGTGCTCGTTCAGCCCAGCTACACCGAGTGGCAAGTCAACAAGCAGCCGCAGTGCGTTGCGTTCCCGGGCCAGCCGGCGCAGGACGTCTTCTGTCTAGTGCAACATCCTTGTGTTGAGAAGACAATCGCCAGAACGGTCATGGAAAGGCCGCCTTGCGCCGAGAAGGTGACCATACCGGCTGAGTATCAGACCGTCCGCCGGCAGAAGTTGGTATGCCCGGCCACGACGCGGAAAGTTACCATCCCCGCCGAGTTCGCGGACGTTCAGAAGACCAGGAAGGTCTGCGACGCCAAAGTAGTGTGGCGGCGTGTGCCCTGTGATGTGCCTACCGGTGGTGTGGTCAGTCTGCCCGGCGAGCAGTGTCCGCCGTTCCCCCTCACGCCGCCTGTTCCCGTAGGCTCGCAGACCATAACTCCGCACCGCTAGGCTGAAGGCCACAACTGGTTGGATTAATAGCATTCGCCAGGCTGGGACTTCGCCGCAGCAATGACGCAGCCGGCCAGGGAGTTCGGAGACGGACTCCCTGGTCCGGCGTTACTTGCGAATGCCGTACGGCGAAGGCTGCTGGTTCCCCCCGGGCATTCCAGGTCAACGCTTGGCTTTGGCCGCCCTGGCCCGCGGGGCTTTGGCGGGCTTGCGGCGCTCTGGGGCTTTTGACGGGGCGGCCTTGGCCGCGGCCGTTTTGCGCTTCGCGGCGGGCGTCTTTTGTTTGGCCGGTCGGGCGGGGGCCGGACGCTGCGGTCGGCGTTTGCGTGGCGGGCTCTCCGCGGCGGCGGGTTTGACCGGCTCGGGCGGAGGGAGACCCTCGTCGGGCGGCGGCTCGAGCTCGAGATCGTCGTCAACCAGGACGGGCTCCTCGGCCTCCGCGCCGGCACCAATGGCTTGGAGCATGTTGCGCGTCGTGCGGTCAGGCGGCACGCTCAGAATTCGGGCCACTTGGCGTTTCCGCACGGCCGTCCCCATCTCGGCCCAGGCTTGCCGATTGAGCAGAACATAGAATTCCAGGGCGTCGCCTTCGCTTACCTGGCGTTCCAAGAAGGACTGGGCCTCGCCGAGTGGGCAACGGGCGTCGATGATTTCTTGCTGCCGCGCGAAGGCCCACATGGCCTCGTCGAGCGGAACGGCGTGTTGCTGCAAGGCGAGTAGGCGGATGCGGGCCCGAGTGTAGTCCTCCAGTCCGTCGAGGTTGCTGAGGTAGGCGATCACCTCTTTCTTGGGCATTCCCAAAAGGTGGTCGAGCGTCACGTTGTGGTGCAGGGCGAAAATCTTGTTCAGGGCGCGGGAAATGTCCTCACACTTGAGGCGCACGTCCGGGTAGTCGCCGAGCATCTGGGCCAACTCGATCGGCGGGACCACGCGCAGCTCATTGAAATCCACGACCATCCCGCGGATGCGATCCAACGCCTCGCGCGCCTTTGGCTCCGGGACATCACGCGAAAGTATCCCAAGTATGCACTGCGTCAGCGGGTCGCCGGGGCCCGGCAACGAAACCTTGCCCAGCTTTGAACGCAGTGAGCCGAAAAGGGCCTTAACACGCCGCGCACATAGGGTAGCGCCCCTCATGGATCAGCGGTCCTCCTCTCCAGGCTGAGCCGGCTGCACCGGCGGGTTCGCGTCATCCGCGGGCCGGGCCGCCGTGGACTCGTCCCCCGCCCCTGCCGGCTCCTCTTCGTCCGCGGGCTCGGCTTCCGCCGCGTTTTCCCACGGCGGCTTCTCGCCGAGTTCCGCCATGGCTGAATCGATGGCCTGAACCGTCTCGAAGGCCTGCTTGAGCGAGTCGTCCAGCACGAACTCCAGCCGCGGAACCTGGCGCATGTGGACCTGGTCCGCGACGGCGCCGCGCAGACGCCCGGCAGCGTTGGCCAGCGCCGCCACCGCCAACTTCTGGCCGGCCGGCTTGGCCATCACGCTGACATAAACGCGGGCCAACGACAGATCGGCGCTGACATCGACGCGGGTTATCGAGGTCAACGGCTCCAGGCGCGGATCGGCCAAACGGGTCTGAATCGCCTCAGACACGATATTCCGAATGACACTGCCGATGCGTTCGGTACGGCGGGACATCGTAGTTTTTGGTTCTCAGTTCTCAGTTGTCAATCAGTGTCAATGGTCGGCCTCTCTGACACAAGGCAACTGAAGACTTCTACAGCAGCTCTATCTCGTAATCCAGCAAAGACGCACTCGCAGTAGCTCGCACTTCGTCCACAATCTTGCTTAGAGCGCCTTCCACATAGCGGGCCTGGTTGGCAACCATGGCCATAGCCAACGTGGCCGCCTGGCGGTGATCCAGGTCGTCCACTTCGGCTATGGAGATGTTATGCCGGGCTGCCAGCCGATCTTTCAGGCCCTTCACCACGCGCCGCTTGTCCTTCAAGGAAAGCGCCTCGAAAACGCCGAGCCTGATCCGTAGTACACCAACCACCATCCGCCAATGTCGCTCAAAGTTCCGGCGCCGCCTGCATGGCTTCACACCCCTGCCCTAGGCCGCCCAGCTTGATGCCGTCAAAGCCCCGCTTGATGCCGCACTCCCGGCCGGCTCGCACCTCCCGAGGCTCGCCTCTATCGAAGACCCCACGGACTTCCGCCCCTCCAAGGTCCGAAGCTGCCGGGTCCGACGAATGATGCATGGATACCGTCCGGTACGCGACGTTAGAGTTCCTGGGCGACCTGTACGACTTCGTACGCCTCGAGTACGTCGCCCGGCTTGATGTCGTCGAAGCCTTCCAGCTTGATGCCGCATTCCAGCCCGGCCCGCACCTCGCGCACGTCGTCCTTGACATGCCGTAGCGATGAGATGGCGCGGTTGTCGGCCACGACCCGCCCATCCCGAATCACGCGCATCAGGTGGTTGCGGTGCACGACGCCGCTGGTCACGCGGCAGCCAGCCACGAGCCCCACGCGCGTAATGTTGAAAAGCTTGCGAACTTCCGCCGCCCCGCGCACCTCCTGCCGCTGAACCGGCTCGAGGAGGCCGGCCAGCGCCTTGTGAACGTCGTCCAGCATCTCGTATATCACACGGTACAGCCGGATCTGCACGCCCAGCTCTTCCGCAAGTTGACGGGCCCGGTCCTCAGCCACCACGTGAAAACCGATGATGAGCGCGTTCGAGGCCCGCGCCAGTTGTACGTCGGCCTCGCTGATCGCGCCCACGGCCGCGTGCAGCACGCGCGACTGGGCTTTCTCACGGGGCAATTCGCTGACCGACTTCTTGAGCACGTCCACCGAGCCCTGAACGTCGGCCTTGATGATGAGGTTTAGCTCCGGTATCTGCGATTCGTCGCCGGCCGCCAGCAGGTCTTCCAGCGTCCGCGGCTTGCGCAGCCCTTCAAGCTCGGCCTCACGCCGCCGCTGCCGCATCTCCTCCGCGATGTCCTTGGCCTGCTTGAGGTCATCGACCTGGTACATCTGGTCGGCCGCTTGGGGCAACTCGTCCAGTCCGCTCACCTCGACCGGCCAGCCGGGCAAGGCTTCCTTGATCCTTCGGCCCTTGTCGTCGCGGAGCATGCGAATGCGGCCGTAGCCGCCGCCGCAGACCACTATCTGACCCGTGCGCAACGTGCCTTCGCGGACCAGCACCTTGGCCGCTACGCCCTGGCCCTCCTTCATCTGGGACTCGATCACGGTGGCGCTGGCGGGCACGGTGGGGTCGGCCCGGAGTTCCATGAGGTCGCTCAGCGTGCTCAAATGCGCGATCAAGTCGTCCACGCCCTGGCCGGTGGTGGCGCTGGTTTTGATCACGTCCGTTTGGCCACCCCATTCGGAAGGAATCAGCTCCTGCGCGGCAAGCTGGGAGTAAACGCGATTCACGTCGGCGTTGGGCAGGTCGATCTTGTTCAGCGCTACGACGATCTGGACGCCCGCCGCGCGGGCGTGGTTGATCGCCTCAATCGTCTGCGGCATGACCCCGTCATCCGCGGCCACAACCAACACGACGACGTCCGTCAGGTTGGCGCCCCGCGCACGCATGGCCGTGAACGCCTCGTGCCCGGGAGTATCGAGGAACGTCACGCGCCATTCGCCGCGCTCCACCCGATAGGCGCCGATGTGTTGCGTGATGCCGCCGGCCTCGCCAGCGGCCACGTCCGCCTTGCGAATCGCATCCAGCAGCGAGGTCTTGCCGTGGTCGACATGCCCCAGCATGGCGACGACCGGCGGACGCGGTTTCAGGTGCTCGCGCGGGCGTGCGTCGAATTCTTCCTTCAGGCGCTCAAGGGCGGTTTTCTGCTTCGCGATTGTCACCAGCACCCCGAGCTCCATAGTAAGCAATTCAAGCGTTTCGGCGTCTATATTCTCGTTAATCCGCCACAAGCGGTTCGTGTGCTCCAGCAACTTTTGGGAAACAGTCGAGAACGGTATCCCAACGGCGGAGCAGAACTCCTTCAACGCTATCGGCGCGGTCAGCTCGATGGGCGCTTTACGGGCGGCGGCCACACCAGCCGCCGCTGCGGCAGCGCGGCGTCGCTCGGCTGCTCGCCGCTCGCGCAGCCCCATCCCCGTCGCACTTGCCAAGCGCTCTTTGCGCTCCAGGAGATCTTGTTCGTGCCACTCTTTCAGGCGTTCGCCCACATCCACCGTGCGGCCGTGACGGCGAGGACTGCGCGACCGAATCCTGCTCCCTTCGCCCTCTTCCGACTGACCATGCCCTCGCGCACGACCTTTGCGGCCGGCTGCCGGGCCGGGCGAGGAAATCACGCCGACCGAGGGTCCACGGGCGGCCGGCGCCTGACGCGTGCGAGGTGCACGCACAGGCTCTGGCGCCTCGATCCGGACGACGCGCGGGCCCTTCAATTCAGCCGGGCGCGGCACTACCTGCGGGCCGGCGGGCTTAACAGGCGGAGGCGGAGGCGGGGGAGGAAGTAACGTTGGGGCCGGGCGGCGCGGCGGTTCTGGCGCGTGCGGGGGCGGGGTGGCCACCGGTTCCTGCACCGGCTCAGCCGGAACCTCTGCCGGGGGCGCCGCCGTAATCTCCGGTTGCGGCTCTGCGACAGGAGGCGGCAAGTCAGGCGGCGCGGTTTCCTCCACCGCAGGCGGTTCGGGCTGGGGTTGTTTTTCGGCTTCTACCGCCTCTGGAACCGATTCCGGAAACTCAGGCGCTGGGCTTTCGCCCGGCTCCGCAACAGCGACCGCCGCCTCGCCGGTGTCAGCGGTTGGCTCAGCAGCCTTCTTGCGCGAACGGCGGACCTTGCTTACGTCAACGCGGTCGCCCACCTCGATCGAGGTCACATCCTGGCCGGCGGAGAACCACTCGCGAATTGATTCGGCCAAGCCTGCGGAGATTGCGGCCATGTGGTTCTTCAGCTCCACACCCTCGGCCCGGCACTTATCTATGACCTCCTTGCTGGTAACGCCCAGCTCTTTGGCCAAGGTGTGAACTCTCAGGGTCTTCGCCACGCAGATCTCCGTCTGTCCGGTAACTGCCGGAACGCAGATGCAAACTCGCCGCGCTCGGGCCGCCTTTTCCAACGATACCGCCGGGGCGGCGCGAGAGTCGGTAGCAACCAAAGGCACAATCCCCCTCGCGGCCGGCCGGCGATCTAAGGCCGAGGCCTCAAGCGGCGTACCTTGGACTCTTGTAGTATAGGATATCCTGGTTTGCTCTCTTACGCCAGCTTAAGAAGGACGTTTCTTAACACTTTTCGCGGAGCCGGCCCTCCCACCTGCCGATAGAAAAAGCGCGTGGCCCCGGCGCGGCGGCGCGCGCGTTAAATCTTCCTAAGATGGGCCGGAAATTGACAGTGACCTAGTGGACCGGTAAAGTTATTTAGCGCGGAACAATGCGTTGCGCGGCTGCGTCGCTCCGGCGGTCGAAACTCCAACCTGTAAATCGCGGTAGTAGCAGGCGGGGTACACGACCCGAAAACGGCTTCTCAGGCGATCGAGGTCCGCATGAAAGTTTTTATGCTGGGCTGGGAATTCCCGCCATTCATAAGCGGGGGGCTGGGTACTGCATGCTACGGATTGACCAAGGGCTTGGACCACCTGGGCACCGAGATTATTTTTGTCCTTCCCCGCGGCCCAGAAAAGCTCCAGCTCGAAACATCGCCAACCACCAGCCAAGCCGCCTCCCAGCGACGCCTTGGAACCTTCCGCTATACCCGCTTTCGCACCGTTGACGCCGTCATCCGGCCCTACGTCAGCCCCGGAGTCGAGGACGAGCCCGAACCGGTGGCCGTGGGCGCACGGCGGGCCAAAGTCCGCGCCAAGGGCCCCGCCGAACGTGTGCGCATCATCGCCGCCAGCTCCAGCGAAGGCCCCGGAGGCCACTACGGCGGCGATTTGTTTTACGAGGTCGAGCGCTATGCCGGGCTGGCCTGCGAAATCGCCGCCAGCGAAGGAGACTTCGACCTGGTCCACGCCCATGACTGGATGACTTACCCGGCCGGCATCGCCGTCGCGGATATGACCGGGAAACCGCTGGTCGTGCACGTTCACTCGACCGAGTTCGACCGCTCCGGCGTGCACGTAAACCAGCGCATTTATGACATCGAGCGCGCCGGCATGACCCGCGCCCAGCGCGTCATCTGTGTCAGCCACTTCACGCGTAGCATCGTCCTGCAGCACTATGGGGTGGACCCGCGCAAAGTCGACGTCGTTTATAACGCCGTCGAGGAAAATGGAACGCCTGAGTCGCGCACCCTGCCGCCCATCACGCATGACGAGAAAATCGTCCTTTTTCTTGGCCGCATCACGATGCAAAAAGGCCCGGAGTACTTCCTGGCGGCCGCCAAACGTGTGCTCGAAGTGATGGGCAACGTGCGCTTCATCATGGCCGGCAGCGGCGACATGACGCGCCGCATGATCGAGCTGGCCCATCAGACGGGCATCGGGCACAAGGTGCTCTTCACCGGGTTCCTACGCGGCGATGACGTGCGGCGCGTCTTCCGGATGGCCGATCTGTACGTCATGCCCTCGGTCTCCGAGCCCTTCGGCATCGCCCCGCTCGAAGCCCTGGCCAACGACGTACCCGTGCTCATCTCCAAGCAAAGCGGCGTCTCTGAGATTCTCAGCCACGCCCTCAAAGTCGATTTCTGGGATGTTGACGAAATGGCAAATAAGATTATTGCCGTCTTGAGACATCCGCCACTCCAGGCTACGCTGCGCGATCATGGCAGCATCGAAGTGCGGCGTTTGAGCTGGGTCGACTCCGCCCGAAGCTGCTTGAAGGTTTACGAGACCGCCGTGAGCCCGGCTTAAGCAGCTTAGCGCGCGAAATGGCCTCCGTCTGTTTTTACTTTCAAGTACACCAGCCGTTCCGCCTGCGTCGATTCAGCGTCTTCGACCGCAGTTCGGATTACTTCGACGACGAGCGCAACCGCCAGATTTGCCGCAAGGTGGCCGAGAAATGTTACCTGCCGGCCAACGCCGTGATCGAGGAGCTGGCCACACGCTATGCCGGGCGCTTCCGCGTGGCCTACAGCCTCACCGGCTGCGTCATCGATCAGTTCCGGCTTTACGCGCCGGAGGTGCTTGAATCTTTTCAGCGGCTGGCACGAACGGGCGCGGTGGAGTTTCTCTCGGAAACCTACTACCACTCGCTCAGCCTGCTCTATTCACGCGAGGAATTCGCGGAGCAGGTCGCCCTCCACCGCCGCACGATGCAGGAGCTATTCGGCCAGACGCCGCGCGTCTTCCGCAACACCGAGCTGATATACAGCAACGACCTGGCCCGCATCGCCGCCGAAATGGGCTACAACGTCGTGCTCTGCGAGGGGGCCGACAACCTGCTCGGCTATCGCTCGCCGACTTATCTCTACACGGCCCCCGACGGCATTCCCGTTCGCCTGCTCCTGAAGAACTACCGCCTGGCCGACGACATCGCCTTCCGCTTCGGAAACAAGAACTGGAGCGAGTGGCCCCTGACCGCCGACAAGTTCGCCCGCTGGGTGAACCAGATCAACGGCCACGGCTACGTCGTCAACTTGTTTATGGACTACGAGACCTTCGGCGAGCACCAGTGGGCCGAAACCGGCATTTTCGAGTTCCTCCGCCATATGCCGTCCGAGCTCTTCGAGTTGCCGGGCAACGACTTCAAGAGCCCGAGCGAGTGCGCCGCAACTTATCCGGCCAGCGGCGAATACGACGTGCCGCACTTGATCTCCTGGGCCGACACGGAGCGCGACCTCTCGGCCTGGCTTGGCAACGCCATGCAGTCCAATGCCCTGCACGAGCTGTACAAGCTCGAACCGGCGGTGAAAGCCTGCGGCGACCCGACCATCCTGCGGGACTGGCGGCGGCTGCAAAGCTCGGATCATTTTTACTACATGTGCACCAAGTTCCTGGCCGACGGCACGGTGCACCAGTACTTCAATCCGTACGACTCGCCCTACGATTCGTACATCAACTTCATGAACGTGCTGGATCACCTGCGCAGCCGGCTGCCCAAACAGGACGCCGAGCCCGCGCCGCGTGCGAAGGCCAGCCGCGCAAGGTCCAAAACCGCGACGCCGACCGCCAAAGCCGGCCGCAAGCCGCGTTCGCAAAAACCCAAGGCCAGTTGATCGGGGATAAGGCGCGCGCGGCCGTTCTCGCCACCTGCCAACGGGTCCCACATGGACGGGCGCTATCCGTTGCACTGGCGGTCCGAGCCCGCCCGATCGGAGCCTGCAGCGAGATCCGAGCCTGAGCGGCCAGCGAGGGCCTCCTGGTCCGAGCACCTTGCACGAACCGAACCGCCAGAACGAGCCGGGGCGTGTCTCCAGAAATGCAGAGCAGAGCTGGGCGTGTCGTCCCGGAATAAAGTCAAAAGCCTCCGCACCTGCGCAGTACCAGTTCCGGGTACACGTGCCGCCCCGAAATGGCCGGGGGCTGGCCGTCGCGTGCGGCTTAGCTGCGCCTGGCGCGTAAGTCCCGAGGACAACTCTAGACCGGGTCACGGCCTTCGGAAGCACCAGGCGCGCTTTGCTGGTCTTCCTTGTCCCACGAACGCAGCGCTGCCTCAAGTTCCCCCACCAAAGCAGGCGGGCTCGTCTTGACCGCCCGCCAGATGGCGTCCACATCGATGTTATAGTAGGCATGCACCAGGATGTGGCGCATGCCGACGATCTTCGGCCAAGGCAGGCGCGGCGCCCGCTTCCGGCCGGCGTCGCTGACGCGCGAAGCCGCTTCCCCGATGTCCTGGACACAGTTCACCAACGCACGCAGCAGCATGCGGTCGCGGTCGAGATCGGCGCGCGTCCGTCCCTGCGCGAAGCCAATCGCGTCTCGGGCCGCGCCCACCATGTGGGCCAGGCGCTCGCGGTCGCCCAGTGGGTCAGCCCCGCGTTAACGCGGCATATTGCACCTGACGTTCGGCCAGCACGCGCCGAAGAATCGGCGGCGATAGAAATCCGGGCGTCTTCAGGTCCACTTCGCGCCCCAGCAGGCTGGTCAACTCGACCTGCATGCCGCCCAGGTCCAGCAGGCTCGGCGTGCCGCCGGGCGGAAACTCGATCAGCACGTCCACGTCGCTGTCCGGCCCAAAATCGTCCCGCAGGATCGAGCCATATAGGGAAAGGCGCACGATGCCGTGCCTTCGGCAGAAGGCGGCGATCTCGTCGGGGTCGATCCGCAAGCCGTGTCGTTCCGCAATCATGAGTGCTCCTGGAAGCATTTTACCGCAGGCGAACCCAGTCGGCTTTCAGCGATTCAGGCGGCATACAACAACCGGGCGGAGTGCAGGACCTCGGCGCGAAAATAGGGCGACAAATCCAAAGGTGTGCGCAGATCAACGGGTCGGCCGAGTAGCTCGGCGAGTTCGACGAGCATACCCCCCAGGTCGAACAGGCTGACGCGCACGCCGGGCAGAAATTCGACCAATACGTCAATGTCGCTGGTGGGCGTAAAGTCCTGGCGCAGGATTGAACCAAACAGGCTCAGGCGCGCAACGCCGTGCCGCCGGCAAAAATCAGCAATTTTGACCTCTTCGAATTGAACGCCGTGCAAGGTCATGAGTTCGCTCCTGACGACGCCAATAATTGTAAGGGTTTCCGGTTGCGAGTTTCCAGTTTCGAGTTGGCAGATGTCCGTCGCCGCGGGTATTTCCCGCCTCGGCGGTTAAAGTTCGCCTGCACCACGGCGGCAGCGTCGCCCCGTCTTATATGGGGGGCTGAGAGCTTATCTGCGAGGTTGAACCCCCCAGATTGCGCATTGTGAGGGGCTTGCGGGTTTGCGCCCGGAGGCGGTGCGAGACGGATTGGCAACCTCCACGGAATTACTGTCTCGCACGCGTGCAACGCTTTGTACTTGGCGGTCTTCGCGCTCTCGGCGTCTTGGCGTTTGCTTTGGCTGAGAGCTGGGTAGTCCGCACGTTTCCGATATGTAGCCTCTGAGGCGTCGGAATTCTCTGGCGCGTCGGAATTGGCACTGCCGCGCCTGACGGACTTTAGCCACCTTGACAATCAACAGCAACTTTTTTGAACCCAGCTACTTGCGTAGTATGGCACACGGTCTTAGCATTTATTCACGGTTGGCGTGAGTCTAGATAATTAAGAAGTTCCTGTTCCGGCCTTCGGGCCATTCAAGTGCGCACTGCGCATCCAAAACGGAGAGAGCTTATGCGAGGTAGAGTGACTCTAACTGCGGCTGCTCTGGCGTGTTTGGGGCTGATGATGCTGGTCTCAAGCGCTACGGCAGGAAACCCCGGCCCAATCCAGTGTCCGACTTTGGCATTTGCCAGTCAACCACAACCGGGCACGCCCCCTCCGGCGCCGCCTCCGCCGCCGGCTCCGGCTCCTGGTGCTCCCGCGCCGGCCCCGGCCCCCGCACCCGCCCCGCCCCCGCCGCCTCCTGCGGCCGTTCCGCCGCCTGCGGCCGCGCCGGCGCCCTGCCCACCGCCAACCGAACCAGAAATGACGTTCGCCAGCGAACATTGGGGCGTTGACAATCTGTTCAACATCCGCGAAGCCAATCCGGACGTGGAGTGCGGCCAGTGGCAATTCGAGCTGAACGGCCTGTGGTTCTCGCAGGAGCGCCGCGACGATCGCGTGATGCTGTGGCAGACCCTCAAGTACGGAATTACGGATGATTTGTATGCCGAGCTCGAGGTGCGCGAGCCGTACATCTGTGAGAGCAGTAGAGATTCCGGCGCGGGCGACAGTGTCTTCCGCGTCTTCTGGCGCGTACTGCGGGAAACTGATTGCTGCCCGGCATTGGCCTTCGATGCCTCCGTGCGGGCCCCCAGCGGCTGCGGTTCTTCCGGCGTAGACGGCACGGCCCGCGGCATGGTGACGAAAACACTGGGCGATTGCTTCCGCGTCCACTTCAACGGCTTCGTGCAGACCGCTAACGGCTTTGAAGGCCGCGAACGTTTCGACCGCCGCCACTTCCAGTGGGGGGCCGGTCCGGGCGTTGACTACCGCCTCAGCGAAAACACCGTGGTTCTGGCGAACTATCTGCACCGCGTGAACGAGGAATACGGCGAGTCGAATCAGCAGATCGTCGAAGTCGGCTTGATACACAACATTCCAACCGGCGGCAATTGCCAGCACGCGATCAAGGTCGGCGGCGACGTCACCGTGGATGGCCGCGACTCGACGCCCCACCTCGGCGCCAAGCTGCAATACCAGGTAACCTGGAAGTAACCGCGCAAGGCTGGGAAGAGCGCTAGCTCTTAATAGCCTGCGAATCGGATAGCACGAGGGCCGCACCGCAAGGGCGGCCCTCTTCCGATAACAGGACGGGCTACTGGTTCCACGGGCCCTTATCAGCGTGCCGGACCTGCCCCAGCGCCGCGGGCTGCACCACTCGGCGATCTCGCCCTTTGACGACGTGTGACCCGCCGCGGTTATCAGGCCTTGCTCACATGTGGCAAACTGGGGGCTCTGGAAAAGAAGGTCGCTTCCTTTTGCCCCTCGGCAAGCAGATTGGACCTTACCAACGCCTGCCTCTGACCCAGGTCGCCCGGGCGCCGCGGCGGGCCAAGAGCCGTCTCATTACCTGGCTGCCCAGTCACCTCGGCCGCTTACACCTTGCTTTTACTCCTCAGTGCGGGAACAATTCAGCGCTTGGGCCTGCGCGTTGCAGCGCGTCCGCAACGCGCGGACGGTGCGTCCTTGGCGCACGGCGTGGCACGCCGGCCCTGAGCCGGGAAAGGGAGAACGGATGGCACAACGGCGGAAGCGGCTCGGTGAAATTCTCGTCAGTTGGAATCTGCTCTCGCCAAACGCGCTGGCTGACGCGCTGGCCTATGCCACAGAACACAAAAAGCGCATCGGCGAAGCCCTGATCGAGCTGGAGCTCGTCAAAGAGGACGATGTTACCAAGGCCCTGGCCACGCAGTTCGATCTTGAATACGTCGACCTCGACAAGAACGTCGGCGTCACCGCCGCCCTGGAGCGCGTGCCGCCCAAGCTCATCGGCACCTACAAGTTCCTCCCGCTCAGCGTCGAAAACGATCGCATGAAAGTCATCGTTTCCGACCCGCTCGATCTCGAGCTGCTCGACCTGCTCCGCTTCCGCCTCGGCATGGAGATTGAGTGCGCCCTGGCCCCCTTGAGCAAGATCGAGCGCTACATCAATACGTTCCTTACAGACGTCCGCTCCAGCGTCGACGACGCCATCGAGGAAATCGACCGCGACGCCCTCGCCAAACGTGAAGCCGAAGGGAAAAAAGCCGCCGTCGACGTGGATGCCGACGCCCCGGTCATCAAGCTGGTCAACTTGATCATCGACGAAGCGGTGCGCGGCAGGGCTTCGGATATCCACGTGGAGCCCATGGCCGACCGCGTGCGTGTGCGCTACCGCATCGACGGCGTCTGCATCGTTCGCGACAACATCCCCAAGAGCATGCAGGCCGCCGTCACGGCCCGCCTGAAGATCATCTCGGGCATCGACATCTCCGAAAAACGCCTGCCGCAGGACGGCCGCATCAAGAAGAAAATCGGCACGCAACTCATCGACTTCCGTGTCAGCTCCCTGCCCGCCTACCACGGCGAGAGCATTGTCCTGCGTATTCTGCGGCCCGACTCGGTGCGCGTGGGCATCACCGGCCTCGGCTTCGAGCAGGACAGCTACGAAAAGTTCCAGAACATCATTAACGCCCCGAACGGCATCTTCCTGGTAACCGGCCCGACCGGCTCCGGCAAAACCACCACGCTGTACGCCGCGCTCCAGGAGCTGAACCGCCCCGACCGCAAGATCATCACGGCTGAAGACCCGGTCGAGTACAACTTTACCGGCATGAACCAGTGCCAGGTGAAGGAGGAGATCGGCTTGACTTTCGGGCGCATCCTGCGTGCGATGCTGCGGCAGGCCCCCAACATCATCCTGGTGGGCGAAATTCGTGACCGCGAGGTGGGCGAAGTGGCCGTGCAGGCCGCTCTGACCGGCCACCTGGTTTTCAGCACCCTGCACACGAACGACGCCCCGAGCGCCATCGCCCGTCTGATCGACATGGGCATCAAGCCCTTCCTGGTTGCGTCGAGCATTCAAGCGATCATGGCCCAGCGTCTCATCCGCGTGATTTGCAAGGAGTGCAAGGAAATCGACCCCGCGCCGGACCGCTTCGTGCTGAAGGTGCTGGACATCAAGGACGAAGACCTGGAAGGGCGTCACCTGTACCGCGGCCGGGGCTGTCCGCGCTGCGGGAATGTCGGCTACCGCGGCCGCCAGGGCATCTTCGAATTGCTCGAAATGAACAATGAACTGCGCGACCTGGCTTTCAACCGCGCCCCCACGACGCAATTGCGCAAAGCCGCCCGGGCCGCCGGCATGCGCAACTTGCTGGAGGACGGCAAGCTGAAGATCATGCGTGGCGTGACCACGCCGGTCGAAATCGCGCGCATCGCACAGGCCGAAGGCGTAGTGCGAGACGAGGAATGAAAAGAGGCGTTTAGGCGGTTAGGCTTTCAGGGATGCTCCGGGTACGAGCGAACTCCGTAGCGAATAGCTGACGGCCTGAATGACTAACGGCCTAAAGGACTAACAGCCTAAGGGATTAGCATGGCCACCGTTCATATTGACCGTCTGCTTGAGACCTGCATCCGCGTGGATGCTTCCGATATTCACCTGCACGTGGGGCGCCCGCCGGTGTTGCGCATGGACGGCGGTTTGCGCAGCCTCGAGACCAAGGTGCTGGAGCCCGAGGATACGGTTGCGCTGATGAAATCCGTGACCCCCGAGCGCAATCAGCAGGAACTGCAGGAAGAGGGCGGCACGGACTTCGGCTTCGCCTTCGGCGACAAGGGGCGCTTCCGCGTCTCCGTTTTCCGGCAGAAGGGCAACATCTCGATGGTGCTGCGGCTGATCCCGTCACGCATTCTGACGTTCGAGCAGATTGGCCTGCCGCCCATCGTAAAAGCGCTCTGCCGCCGCCCGCGCGGGCTGTTTCTGGTAACGGGGCCGACCGGCTCGGGCAAAACCACCACGCTGGCGACGATGATCGACTACATCAACCGCAACTTCGATCGGCACATCATCACAGTCGAAGACCCGATCGAGTATTACCATAAGCACCATAAGTCGTGCATCTCGCAGCGCGAAGTGGGTGTGGACGTGCCCAGCTTTGCCGAGGCCCTGCGACGCTCGCTGCGCATGGACCCGGACGTCATCCTGGTCGGCGAAATGCGCGACCTGGAGACCATGGAAGCCGCCATTCGCGCCGCCGAAACGGGGCACCTGGTTTTCGCCACGCTGCACACCACCGGCGCCCAGGGCACAATCAACCGTATCATCGACGCCTTCCCGGTCAACCAGCAGGAGCAGATCCGCGTGCAGCTCAGCATTAACGTGCTCGCGGTGCTCTCGCAGACCCTGCTGCCGAAAATGGGCGCCTCGGGCCGCGTCGCCGGCTATGAGTTCCTGGTCTGTACGCCCGCTATCCAGAACCTGATCCGCGAGAACAAGACCTACCGCATCGACTCGGCCATCCAGACCGGCAAGAAGTACGGCATGCAGCTCCTCGACGACCACTTGTGGAAGCTGTACGACGAGGGCATCTGTTCCGCCGACGAGTGTCTCGAACGCGCCCGCCAGCCCGGCGACTTCCAAGCCAAAATTGACGCCAAGGCTCGCGGCCAGGCCGGCGCCATGGGTGCCAAGGCCGGCGGCTACGAGTCGCAGCTCGACCGCGATTCCAAGGAAGAGAAGAAGTAGCCGGCCTGCTCTCTGCCCTGCCAAGCGAATCAGTCGGTGGCACGCGCATTTGAACGCGCTCTTGCACTTTGCCCCTTTGAACCAGGCAATAACGCAGGACCGCGCTTCGGTCATACCGAAGCGCGGTCCACTCTAGACTCCCATGCCATCCGCAGCGTCAAAACACCGCGGTGGACAATTCGAGCGTCTTAGCGCCGACGCAGGGCCAAAGCACCCAGCGCCAGCAGAACCAGCGCGGCCGGTTCCGGGATGTAGGCGCCGGTGAACGTCGCTGTCGCAAAAGCCCCGGGGAACGGCAGGGCGAACCCTTCAGTCAGGTCGCCGGCCGTAACACCCAGATCGACCCAGCTACCGGTGCCGGTGAACGTCAGCGTGCCTAGCAGCACGCCGTCGCCGTACACCACGTCCGACGGGAATACCATGCCGGCGATGCCATCGCCGTCAGGTGAACCAACTGGATCGAAGGCCGGGCCGGGCACAAACCCAACATACGACAGGCCAGCCGGATCATCGATGATGGCATCCAAGCCGAAGCCGACGATCGCGTCTTGCAGCGGAATGTCCGCATAGACCAAGCCGGTCAGGCCGGCGCCCTTCTCCAGGGTCACGGTGATGTCGGCCATCGCCGGGCTGATCAACAGCCCTAGCAGCGCGGCACAACAAACAAGTCTAATCTTCATAATTCCTCGTCCTCCTTAGAGCGTTTTGGCTCATTCTCAAGTCTTAACCTCGGGGCGGAAGTCGCCTCGAACAACCCGGAACCGCCGGCGGCCGAGGTACGGCCGCCGGCGGAATCCTGATCAATCAACTAACGAGTAGCCGGCGAAAGCTGCTCGAGCTTGCTCGGGGCAACTGTAGCCGGGGCCGCGGGGCGATCCAGGGCAAATTCCGAAACCGTCAGAGTGACGGGGCCGGTGACACTGGCACTGTAAGGCTCAATGTCCACGTAGTAGTCGCCGGCCGGAATGCCAGCCAGATCGAGAGACGACAAGGTGTTACCCGTGCAGCCGTCATCGTTGTACCAGGTGCTCTGGCAGCAATCGGTGCCGATGTACATGTACGTATCCCAGGCAGGGCTGGAAGCGCACAGGTCAAAGCGCCAGTTGCCGTCGGTCGGGACGGTCACCTTCACGGTGATGTCCTGGCCGGCGCGCAGGGCACAGTGATCGCCTGCGTCGACCGTGGTGCCGCTCCAAACGCCCGGAGCGATCAGCTCAACGTCCACGCACGGGGTGCACGGCGGATCCAAATCCTCGCAGAGCGTGTCGCCCACGAAGCGGAGACCCGCACCGACGCAGTCTTGCCAGATCACGTCATCCTCGCACTCGCCGATGAACGTTTCGCAGCAGGCGCC
>Ga0123335_1002596_pt1 | contig 26592 bp, 27 predicted proteins | sample BiotimSIPDNA_2_FD_89707 | JGI IMG/M metagenome (GOLD analysis project Ga0123335, IMG submission 89707) | Anaerobic biogas reactor microbial communites from Washington, USA - Biogas_R2 time_0 SIP DNA | ecosystem: Engineered > Bioreactor > Anaerobic > Unclassified | place: Washington, USA...
AGCCGGCCTTCTCTTCCATGGAAAGCCGTATTGTGATATGCGAATTTCCCGTCAGTGCAAGACGGTCTGGAAGGGTGCAGCTTTTTGTCCCCCGTTCCACCGACAGGGCGGCGACGGCCCCCAGGAGTGAAAGTTGTGTCACCCCGCGTTGAGGGTCGATAAGGATCATTTCATTCCACCTCCAGAAAGCGCTCCATCTTGCCGCGCTTCAGGCCTTCGATATCGAGGGAAACTACCGGGAAACCGAGCTCATGGAGGGTTTCAAAGACCCTTTCCCTCATGTCCCAGAACCGTGGCATCTCATGCACTTCGATCTCGATCGAAGCCAGGCCGGGAGGGAAAAGGCGGATCCTTGAATTTTCATACCCCTCCCTGGCAAGGAATTCCTCCCCTTTTGCTATACGTTCAATCCAGATCCGTGAAATTGGGACACCGGGAGGGAATCTTGTAGCAATACATGGCGCGGCGGGCCTTTCGCAGTTGGGAAGACCTGCGGAACGGGCCAGTTCACGGATCTCGCTTTTTGTGAGACCTGCCTCGGCAAGGGGGTGAAGGATGCCGTCCTCTGCGGCAGCCCTTACTCCCGGCCTGCATTCGTCCAGGTCTTCGGACTGCACGCCGTCGGCGATGGAGGTCGATCCAAAAGTTTTGGCGTACCGCCTGGCCTCCCTGTGAAGGACCTTCCTGCAGAAGTAGCAGCGGTCTCCTGGATTTGCAGAAACCTGGGGGTCCGAGGTCACATCAACATTCTCGACATGCAGTTCGATCCCAAGGATTTCGGCAACTGCTTGTGCCATTGTTACCTCATCTTCCTTTACCAGGGGGGTCCGTAAGGTCAGGGCATTGATCCTTTCCTTGGTCCCCTCGGAAGCGAGAAGAGCAAGCACGGCACTGTCAACGCCGCCTGAGAAAAGGACAAGCGTCGAGGGATTTTCCCGGAAAAAAGCTCGGACCGTTTCAGCTTTTCCCAATAGGGTTCTTCCTCCCGTAGTGGTTTGAACCTTCAATCAGAAACGATACCACAATTTTCTTCTGAATAAGATGTACACGACCGGATCTGCTGTTTTGCCCGGTTCTGATCATTTTGGAAAGGATGAAAAGGTCTTCCCGAACGAGACCAAATGAGGTTTGTTTCACTATGTGCACCGTCTTGAAAAGGGTTTGGAATTATGTATAATGATACAGAGTATCAAATCTAAGGTTCCGGGGCACGAGTAATTCCTTCTCGGTAAAGAGGCGGAAGATGTCAGCATTTTCACCTCCCACCTCCCGGCTGGAATGGAGCCTTGATTTTTATGGATGAACGAGAACTCCGCCTGTTGGCCGACAAGCTCAGGAGAGAAGAGATCTCCGTAGACAGCTTTGTCAGATCCCTCAAGGGTCTGCCTTTTCGTGACCTTGGCGAGGTCAAGCTAGATACCCACCGTGCCTTGAGAAACGGTTTTCCTGAGATCGTCTATTGTCCGGGTAAATCGCCTGATCAACTCCAGAGGATAGCGGAAACTCTTGCTGAACATCCTGGCAAGGCCCTTTTCTCCCGTATGTCCCGTGAGCAGCACCAGCTCATTTCCCCTGTTTTGCCTGAACTTGAATACCTCCCCAAACCCCGAATGGGCAGACTCTGGCCCGACAGAAATGATCCGCGCCAGGGCCTTCTTCTGGTCGTGACAGGTGGAAGCAGTGATGTGCCTGTTGCAGAAGAGGCCGCTGTGACGGCCGAGATCATGGGTTGCGAGGTCAACAGGCTTTTTGATGTTGGAGTTGCCGGTCTTCACAGGCTTTTGGCACATCTGGACCTCCTCTTTGAGGCTGACGTGGTCGTGGCTGTGGCGGGGATGGACGGCGCGCTTCCAGGTGTTGTTGCCGGGATAACAAGCTGTCCAGTTGTTGCAGTTCCCACAAGTGTCGGGTATGGGGCGGCCCTGCAAGGTATCGGCCCTCTGCTGACGATGCTGAATTCCTGCGCTCTAGGGGTGTCGGTCGTAAATATTGACAACGGGATAGGAGCTGGTTACACAGCTGCGCTGATCATAAGAAAGAAAAACCCAGAGAGGCCGGAAGGAGAATCCAGATGAAGAAGACCCTTTATTTAAATTGCTTTTCTGGTATCAGTGGCGACATGATGCTTGGGCTTCTTCTGGACCTTCTGGGGAAGGAAGACATTTACCCTTTCCTGAAGGGGCTTGCCCTTGAAGGCTACGTTGTGGAAGCCTCCAGAAGCAAAAAAGGCGGCATAAGCGGAGTCGATGTCAGTGTCAGATGCGACGAGAAGCATTGCCACAGGGGATTGAAAGAAGTGCTGGAGGTAATCGAAAAGAGCGACATCACCCCGGCAGTATCCCATAAGGCTGAAACCGCTTTCCGGCTGCTTGCGGAGGCTGAAGGCGCGGTCCATGGAATGCCCCCTGAAAGCGTTCATTTCCACGAGGTCGGTGCGGTGGATTCCATAGTCGATATAGTAGGTTCATGCATCCTGATGGATGTCCTTGACCCGGGACTGGTCATATCCTCGCCGGTTAACGTCGGCTCGGGAACAGTTAAATGCGCCCATGGAGAACTTCCCGTACCGGCACCAGCGACAATGAAACTCCTTGAAGGCATTCCCGTATTCTCTCGTGGGCAGCCGATGGAACGCACTACCCCGACCGGAGCAGTTCTGCTGAAGACATTTGTCGACAGTTTCGGCACCATCCCCCCGGGGGTAGTCGAAAGGACGGGTTACGGGCTAGGCGACAAGGATTCCGACCTGGCGAACGTCCTTCAGGGTGTTCTTCTGGGGGAGTTCCTTTTCCCCTTCCCCCACATTCCCGAGGAGGACCATTGCGGTGAGACCCATGGGGATCATGAGCATAAACATCACCATCATGACCATTCTCATCCTCATGTTCACCAACACGAACACGAACACGTAGGATCCTGCAAAAGCAAGACCAGTTGATCGGCTCGTAGGGAAGAGCCCGGGCTCTCCGGTCCTCTTCCCTTGCAGTATCTTTTGCAAGATCTCTCGCCCTACACAGCCCTCATCTTTTGGCCTGGGAGATTAAATGACCGCCTTTGGCTCTGGTGTTCTTTCACGGAGACAGATGGCTGTTTCCAAGGTGAAGGGGGGTGAGCAACGACATCGGCAACGGTGAGACCTGGATCAGGCCGAAACCTTTTTCAGTGAACAAACATAATTACAGGAGGTGCACGAAATGCACAAGGAACTCTTTTCTGCTATCGCGGCGGCCAACACATTCGTGGAAAATGAAACCAGTGACCGTCTCGAAGCGATCACCAAGGGACATGGAATGCTCAACCTTGCCGTCTACAGCGCGGCTAACGTAATGGTCAAGGAGATCCTTCTGGGGCGAAGCACGAAACTGTCCGACGCCAACATGGATAATCTCCCCGTCGACATGATAGTGGAAGCAGGCATAAAGGCAGCAAAGGATGCAGGTGCCGATGCGGCCAATGCTGCCCTTATCGTGGCTGTTTTCCTGAACCTCGCCGGAACGGCCTCCAGGGCCGGAGTGCCTGCAGGGAACAGAAAACTGGGATCCCTCGCAAGGATGAAGGCAGGGGCAAGCAGGGCCGGAGTCCAGGCCATCCCTACATCCAAACTTACCAACAAGATCTCCGGTTTCCCGGCTGTCAAGGCAATTTATGATGCCATAGAAAAGGGTGAGATCTGCCGCTTCAGCGGAGCGGTAGTTCCTCCTTTCGTCGCGGGTGGAGCCATATATGGGCACAGTGTGCTCGGCGAGGATATGATCTACCACGATCTGGCCATGAAGGGCACCAAGGTCGGAGTCGATGCCATGTTCAAGGCTTACCAGGGCGTGGGGATCAACCCCAACCCGTGGCTCTCCGCGGCTATCGCTGCCGCCGCTATCCTCGAGATCATCAACCCCGACGGAATGATAGGCCAGGACTTCGGCGAATTCTTCGTACAGGGGACCGGTTACCTGGTGGGGAAGGGAGCCGTCCAGGCTGCGGGTCTTCCCGAGAAATTGCACATGCGCGGTACCGGAAAGGAATTTGACACTGCCGCGCTTATCGGCGACCTGGGAATGATCCTCAAGGATGTCGGCGCACCGACAGTCGTAGGCATGATGACCTTCAACGAGATGATGGCGTGCTTCCAGGAAGGTCCCATGATCGGAGCAGGCTTCGGGGCCGGCCCCGTCAATCCTCCTCTTGCTCACCTTGTTAGCGACTGCGTGGTCGCTGCCATGAAGCTCATCGAGACCGAAGGCGATGTCGAAGCTGCTGCCGACATGATCCACGACATGAAGCTCAACGAATGGCTCGATCCCGAAATTTCCGCCGCTTCCGCGAACATGGTTGCCCACAAGGCCGAGCAGGTTATGCGCGGTCCTGTGACTGCCGCGGTTATAAAGGCAACCCAGGGGATCAGGAACAACCTGGACTTCCGTCTTGCCAAGTACACCTGGGACGGTCTCCAGGCAGGCAAGTCACTTGAGGACATCTGCATGGAGATAGACAACAAGCGTAAAGTGAAGGTTGAACAGCGCACCGGCATGATGCTGGGAGGCATGTTCGGCAAGAAGATCACCCTGGAGTTCACCAAACTCAAGGGCGGAGCCCGTAGAAGCCACCCCTTCGCCGAAACCTACTGGGGCTTCGATGCCGACATCGACGCGGTAGTTACTGTCGACGGCAAGGAGTTCAAGATCGAGGGGCTCTCTCACAAGGTGGCTCCCGACGTGGTCCTGAACCAGAAGTCCGAGTGGGGCATCCCTGTTACGGTCGCCTCCGTTGCTGCCCAGGAACTGATGTACGTGGGCTGCTGCACTGTAAACATAGTCATCCCTGCAGCGGTCGCTGCGGTTTCCGGGAAAATGAGCCCCAAGGATGCTGGAAAGTGTGCCGAGAAGGGCGCCTGTATCACCAACGCTATCCCTGGAGCAAAGGAAAGCGCCCGCAGTGTCGCGAATCTCGCGATACGCCTCATGAAGGACATGGAGGACGTTACAGAACTTTAATCACGTATAATGACAAAAGGGGGCCCATTTGGGCCCCCTTTCTGTAAAATTCGCGTAACGGGAGGTGAGGGTCTTGCTTCTTGTCGTCAATGTGGACAACATAACAGGAGAAGGGCTTCCTTACCTGATCGAAGGGTTGATGGACAGGGGTGCCTCAAGCGTCCATGCTATCCCGGCGATCACAAAGAAGGGTAGAAGCGAGTTCGTTTTTTTCATCGATGCTCCCCGATCATGCCTGGAGGAACTTGGTGCTTTTCTAGCCCTGGAACTCGACACTCTGGGTATGAGGGTATTGGAGCCTGAGCACTTCCCGTTCACCCCCCTGAAGCATACCACGGTCAAGGTGTTCCCCGAAGGAAAGGAAAATGAACTCGTAGAGATCCGGGTCAAGGTCATTTCAGGAGCGAATGGGGACCTGGTTTCCTCCAAGGCAGAATATGACGACCTGGAAGCTTCGCTGAATAAACTTGGCCATGATAACGCGATATCTTTCAAAAGTCTGAAAGCAGCGGTGGAACTGGCCTGCATGAGTGGCGGGCCGATAACTGTCTGTGGTCTGGTCTTTTCTAAGCGGGATATTTTTCTCACCGAGAAGGGAAGAGATCTTCTGAAGGGAGAGTGAACAGATTGAAAAAAATACTGCTTCAACTTGATACGGACCCGCAGCCAAGTGTTTTTGACGCGGTAACTGCCTATGACGGTGGGGCCGACATTTTACTTCAGCATGGTTCCGTCACTCCTGAAACGGCGGTACCTCTTGTCCACGGGGTAATGTTCACAAGGGGAGGGGACGCACTGAAGAACAGCGCCGTATTCGTGGGAGGTTCGGATGTATCCGCGGGAGAGGCGGTCCTTGATGCTGTCAAGGGGGCATTCTTTGGCCCTTTGAGGAATTCCGCGATGCTTGATTCAAACGGCTGTAACACCACTGCTGCCGCAGCCGTGGCAAAACTTGCAGGCGCGGTAGACGTCAAGGGCAAAAAAGTGGTGGTACTTGCAGGAACAGGTCCGGTGGGGCTTCGTTCCGCCCTGTTCTTTGCAGGAGAGGGAGCGAACGTCACACTGACTTCCAGGAAGATGGACAGGGCAAAGGATGCCTGTGCCCTGTTAAAAGAGAAGTTCGGCGTTGAGGCCGAACCGGCGGAATCGGGGGATGATGCGTCGGTCCGGAAGGTTCTTGAGGGAGCGGTCGTTGTCCTCTCGACCGGCGCGGCCGGGAAGATGCTTCTTCCTGAATCAGTATGGAAGGGGCACGAGACCTTAAAGGCCCTTGGAGACCTCAATGCCGTTCCTCCATCGGGAATTGAGAATATAAAGCCCCACTGGGATGGCAAGGACATCGATGGTCAACTGGTGTTCGGACCCATAGCCATCGGCGGGCTCAAGATGAAAGTTCAGCGCAGCTGCATTGCCAGACTCTTTGAGAGTAATGAACTGGTCCTGGATGCCGCCGAGGTTTACCAGGTGGTAAAGGAGTTCAACAAAGATTGACAGAGATTTATTGATAGTCGCTTTCAGCAGCCGCGGGCTGGCCGATCTGGCGTGCGGTTCGGGTTTTCGCAGGATCACGGCTGTTGATGCCTTTGGTGACAGGGATCATCCACCTTCAGTTGAGAATATCTCCACCAGGCGGCGGCTTGGACTGCCTTTTTCTGACGAGGCGATACTGACGGCCTGTGAAGGCAGGGCCGGAGGTGGGATCCTTGTCTACGGCGGGGGATTGGAGAACCGTCCCCAACTGGTGGAGGCCCTTGGTCATGGGCGCCTGTTGGCAGGCAACAGTGCCCGTGTCCTTCAACAAGCGAGGGACCCTGGGAGTTTATCTTCCCTGTGTCTCGAGGAATCCATTCCATTCCCCGAAACTCTTTACCCGGGAGAGGAAGAGGGGGCAGCGAAAGTTCTTTTTTCCCCCGGCGATGGGCCCTGCTGGCTCAGGAAAAGAGTCCTGTCCGGCGGGGGGGCGGGTGTCTTTGAATACCGGGGGGAAAGGCTCGAAAGCGGGGAGATACTTCAGAGGTATCTCCCCGGGAGGCCGGTCTCGGTCTCCTTCATAGCCTTTGAGGATAGGGTCCTGATACTTGGTTTCACTGAACAGTTGACAGGCATCTCCTTTCTTGGGGGAAACGCTTTCAAATGGTGCGGGAACATCACGCCTGTGCCCTGTTGTCATGAAATTGCGGTACGTTTTTACGCAAAGGCGGAAAGTTATGCGGAGATCATTTCGGACAAGCTTGGTCTGAGGGGTTTCAACGGGATAGACATGATCCTGGGGCCGGACGGTTCGGTGTACGTGATAGAGGTGAATCCGAGATATTCCGGATCGATGGAGCTTTTCAGATCCAAAAGCGATCTTTTTTCGCTCCATCTGGCTGCCTGCCGGGGAGAGAGATTAGGGAAAAACAGGTTTGAACCCTTTAAAGAAGGCACATTTCGTGCTAAAGGCGTAGTTTATGCCGCCAAGAGATGCACTGCTCCTGATACCCTTCCCTGGATTGAATCAGGACGAAGGGATGTTCCATGGACAGGCGATGTGTCTCAACCGGGTGATCCTGTGTGCACGGTTTTTTCCTCTGCACCGGAAGAGGTTGAATGTCTGGACCGTCTCGCGAAGGAGGCCGACAGGGTCTATGCGGAGCTTGTCGTGCCTTGCGAAGGGGGAAAATGAAGAGATGACTGAAAAGGAGAACTCCCGGAATTGTGTTCTTATAACCGGACGAACCCAGGCACAGACCAAAGGTATGCACCTGGGAAAGACCGGTGATCTTTATGCCCGGGCAGTATCGGTGGCAGTGATGCACCCGGAGATGTTCAAAAGCATGGGGGTCGAAGCGGGGTGCACCCTGCGTCTAAGGACCGAGAGCGGAGAGATCTCGGTCCGGTCAGAGTCGGACCCGGGCTTGCCTGCCGATATGGTTTTCATTCCCATGGGACCTGTCGCGAACAAACTTGTAGGAACCGATACGGGAGGGTGCGGGATGCCCTCTTTCAAGGGGATCCAGGTGGAGGTGGCCCCGGAATGAAGAACGTGGACAGCGTCGTGTGCACCTTCTGCGGGTGCCTCTGCGACGACATCAGGGTCTCTTCGAAGGATGACGGGACCATTGAGATTAAAGGTGCCTGTGCGAACGGCAAGGGACACATGGAGGAGTATGATCCTTCCCCGGTTTCTCCCACCCTCAGGGGTGAACCCGTTTCCTGGGAGAAAGCGATCGGCGAAGCCGCCTCAATATTGAGGAATGCCAGAAGCCCGCTTTTTTACGGATTGAGCTCAACCGCATCAGAGGCGCAGAGAAAGTGCGTGACCCTTGCGGACAGCATCGGTGCCGTCATCGACACGACCTCTTCGGTATGTCATGGCCCGACAGGGATAGCAATGCAGACCTTCGGGGAGCCGACATGCAGCCTGGGAGAGGCCATGAACAGGGCTGACCTTCTCCTTTTCTGGGGATGCAACCCCATGGTTGCCCACAGCCGCCATTTCACAAGATACTCACTGATGCCGAAGGGCAGGTTCGTCCCCGAAGGCAGGAAGGGACGCCGGGCAGTTCTGGTGGATGTGAGAGAGACCCCCAGCGCCAAGGCTGTTGACCGTTTCCTGAGGGTGAAGCAGGGTTACGATTACGAAGTACTTTCTGCCCTCCGTGCTCTTGTCCAGGGCAAAAGAATGGATGCCGGAGAAGTTGGCGGAATACCCCGCGAGGAACTGGTCTCCCTTGCAGAAGAGATGAAAGGCTGCCGCTACGGGGTCGCCTTCTTCGGAATGGGGCTTACAATGACCAGAGGGAAGGACCTTAACGTTGGGCAGTACTTCAGCCTTGTACGGGATCTGAACGCTCACACACGGTTTTCGGTGATAGCAATGAGGGGTCACGGAAATGTTGCAGGTGCAGATGCTGTTCTTACCTGGCAGACAGGGTATCCTTTCGCCACAAGTCTGGCGGGAGGTGTTCCTGTATATGGCCCCGGTGAGTTTACCGCCGTGGACATGCTGGCAAGACACGAGGCTGACGCCGCGCTTATAGTTGCCTCCGACCCCAAGGCGCATTTCCCCGCCGAGGCAGCAGCATGGCTTGATTCAATACCACACATTGTAATCGATCCTGTGTTCCCTCTCACGGCGCAAGGCGCGACGGTGTACCTGCCCGGGGCACAGTACGGGGTTGACGCCGAGGGGACCTATTACAGAATGGACGGAGTGCCGATAAGGACAAGGGCATTCCGGGAGAGACAGCGTCCGACCGATGAGGAGATCTTCGACCGTCTTCTGGAGGAAGTGAGAAGATGAGAGACAAAACTTTAGGGATAATAGGCGGGCGTGTTTACGACCCTGCCAACGGAATGGACGGGGAGGTCCGGGACGTCTGGATCAGGAACGGTTCGGTGGTTTCGCCGGAGGAAGCGGACAAAAGCGGAGCAATGATCATAGACGCGGCAGGGATGAACGTAATGCCCGGAGGAGTGGACCTGCACTCCCATATAGCCGGTGCCAAGGTCAATCACGGGCGAAAGATGTGCCCGGAAGAACATGCTTCCCACAAGAGAGACCGCCTCGAGGGAGGACGTTCAGGAGCTGGATTTACTGTGCCGACGCCCTACATGACGGGTTGCATGTACGCCGAGATGGGGTACACGACCGTAATGGAGGCAGCCTGCGCCCCACTGGTCGCCAGGCATTCCCACGAAGAGCTGGAAGATATGCCCTTCCTGGACAAGGGAATGCTTATCACTATGGGGAACAACGAATTCCTCTTCGACTGTATAGGAAGGGGTGAAAAGGAACTTGCCAGGGACTTCATCGCCTGGACCCTGAAAGCGGTCAGAGGTTACGGGATAAAGGTCGTGAACCCGGGCGGGGTTGAGAACTGGAAATCGTCCAGGTCAAATGCGGGAAGCTGGGACAGTGAAGTTCTCGGTTTCGGGATCACTCCGGGCAAGATACTCGAGACCCTGACCTGGGCGGCCGATAGCCTGGGCCTCCCCCACGGGGTTCACCTTCACGGCCTTAACCTGGGGACTACCGAGAGCGCTGAACAGACACTCAGATCCATCAGGGAAGCTTCCGGAAGACTTCACCTGACCCATCTCCAGTTCATGAGTTACGGGAAGGACAAGAAAGGCAGGTTCGCCAACAGGTCGCAGGAACTGGCCGATGCTGTCAACGCGAACAGCAACGTTACCTTTGATGTGGGACAGATAGTTTTCGGGCCTGCAACGACTATGACCTCAGATGGCCCCTTCCAGTACAACCTCGGGACCATGACAGGTCACAAGTGGTTTGGTGGAGACGAGGAGAACGAGACCGGCGGGGGGATAGTCCCCATAAGATACAGTCCCAGGAACAGGATTAACGCTCTTCAGTGGGTTACAGGCCTTGAGCTTTTTCTGCTGGCGAAGGACCCATGGAGGGTTTTCCTGACGACAGATCATCCTAACGCTGGTCCTTTCTTTTGCTACCCCCAGGTCATAAGATTGCTCATGGACCGTTCTTACCGCATGGAGGTACTTGAAACGCTTCCCGAATCCGTCAGGAAGCGCACAATTCTCGGGGAGATAGAGAGGGAATACACTCTTGGAGAGATCGTTACCATAACCCGTGCAGCTCCGGCCCGCGTCCTCGGGCTTCCAAAGAAAGGGCACCTCGGGCCAGGTGCTGACGGTGATGTGGCCATATTCCACCCCGGGGACGACGGCCGCAGGGTGCCCAAGTGCCGGTCAGGTAAAGGGTGCAGGAGAAAGATGGATCTCCCCAGGTGGGTTATCAAGGAGGGAGAGGTCATTGTCAAAAACGGGAAAGCGGAAGGAGAGACCCACGGGAAAACACTCCACGTCGCTCCTCCGTTCGACTTTACAGTGGAAAAGAGTATCAGGGAGCATTTCAGTAGGTACTACACCGTCTCTTTCGACAACTATCCCGTGCAGGATTGTTACCTGCCCCTTGAAGAGGAGGTCCCATGCCGATAGAGGAGAGGTCCCTTCACACGGTCTACCTGCTTCTCGGTGCCAACCTCGGAGACCGCCAGAGCAACATTCTTCAGGCTCTGCAGTATCTGCAGGGGAGGGCGTATATCGAAGATGTTTCGTCCTTCTACGAGACAGAGCCCGAGGGCATAAAGGATCAGCCATCGTTCCTCAATCTTGCCTGCAGGCTCCGAACGGATATGAAACCCCAGGTAATGCTGAGGTTCGTGAAGTCGATCGAATTGAGGATGGGAAGAGTTGACGCTTCCCGCAATCTGCCGAGACCTATAGATGTGGACATTCTTCTTTACGATTCTATTTCACTCAGCACGGACAACCTGACCATCCCCCATTCAAGGCTTGCGGAAAGACCGTTTGCCCTTGTGCCTCTTGCGGAGATCGCTTCGGACCTTGTTCCTCCGGGCTTTTCAAAGAGCATAGGGGAACTTGCGGCATCAATGGATGTTTCAGGTATCAGGAAGGTAGAGAAGAGCCTTCGGTTCAAGCTGGAAAGGGATATTCAGCAGAGCAGCCCCAGTTTCCCACTTGTCCTCAGCAGAGTGGGCGTTACGAATCTGAAAAGGATAATCAGGATGACAGATCATGGACGCGAGTCCCTTTTTTACGCGGACATGGACCTGTTTGCCTATCTTGATCAGAAGCAGTCGGGAGTACACATGTCCAGGTTCAGCGATGTTCTGGAGAGGCTTACCGAGGAGATCAGCCTTGAACCCTCATCAACGATAGAAGGAGTGGCAGAGAGGCTTGCGAGGCAGATAGCCGCAACCCAACGAACAGAGAGGGCCGAGGTCTTCATAAGGGCAAAATATCCCCTCAAGAAATTGACCCCGCTGTCGGGCAGGAGTGTTGAGGAGATCTATACCTTTATCGGTATTGCCTCATGCAGCGGCGAAAAGGTCAGGACCGTCACCGGGGTTGAAGTGGAGGGGATGACGGTCTGTCCCTGTGCACAGGACATGGTAAGGAGCCACTCGAAAAAACTACTGGTCGAGGACGGTTTCAGCGACAGCGAGGCGGAACGCATCCTTGGCCTTATCCCGCTGGCTTCCCATAACCAGAGAGGGAGAGGGACACTGCTGATCGGCGGGGACTGGCCGGTCAGGGCCGAACATCTTGTGCATATTCTGGAGGCCTCGATGAGCTCCGAGACTTATGAATTACTTAAACGGTCCGACGAATTCTTTATCGTCAACAAGGCTCACCATAAACCAATGTTCACCGAGGATGTCGTAAGGGAGGTATTCAGGAACCTGATAGATATTTATCCCGATCTTCCGGACGAAACCTTTGTGATGGTGAAGCAGGAAAATCTTGAGAGCATTCACCAGCACAACGCATTCGCTGAAAGATCCGGCACGATGGGAGCTATCAGGGAGGAACTGAGGAACGATGTTCCCTCAGTGGAAAAGATCACGCTCCAGGAGTGGCTGCAGAGTTGAAGGACAAAAAGCCCGGCAGGATAGCATGGTGCCTGACAGGGGCAGGGCACTTTTTAAAGGGATCGATAGAGCTTGCTCTCCGGTTGGGGGGCGTTACCTTCTTCCTGTCGCGCTCCGGTGAGGAAGTGATCTCTATGTACAGGCTGATGGATATCGTCAGGGACTCCGGGGTCAGGGTAGTGTATGACAGATCCGGCAGTTCCCCTGCCTGTGGCGAGATGGCCCTTGGGCGTTTCGACCTTCTGGTAATGGCGCCTGCTACTGCAAATACTGTGGCAAAGTGCGTCAACGGAATAGCCGATACTCTCCCTACAAATCTTTTTGCACAGGCAGGCAAGGCCCTTGTCCCCTCCATGTTTCTCCCTACCGACCTGGAGGCGGAGGTCATCTCCGTGGACCCCGCGGGAAGGGAATTCCCTGTTCGTTCCAGGAAAGTGGACCTCGAAAACGCCAAACGACTCTCCTCTTTCCCCCTTGTCAGGGTGGCGGCCACATTGGAGCAGCTGGAAGAATGGCTCACTATCTATTCCTGACGGGAAAGATCGCGGCACCTTCTCTCAGGTCTCTGCTGAGGGGGATGGAGCCACCCTTCGAATACGATGTACATGTCATGCCGATAACCGTCGCCGCCCTTGCGGAGTGTGGCTGGATATCCAGGCATCTCCCTGACGTCAGTGACTACGATGCGGTCTATATTCCCGGGCTTTGCCAGGGACCGATCTCTGTTCTGCAGGAGAGGGCGGGGGAAGTTCCCGTGAAAAGGGGGCCCGATCATCTGAAGGACATTCCCGGTTTTTTCGAACTCGAGGGTGAAAGGGTTTCACTTGAAGGGTATGACATTACGATACTTGCGGAGATAGTCGATGCCCACCTGCTATCCGAAGGAGAACTTGTCTTGTCCGCAGCCCGATACAGGGAGAAAGGGGCCGATATAATTGACCTTGGCGGCCCCGTCGCCGGAGAATTCCCCGGAGTGGCAGCCAAAGTCGATATTCTTCGCAAAGAGGGTCTCAGGGTCAGTGTAGACACCTTTGATCCAGGCAGCCTCAGGAGTGCCGCCAAAGCAGGCGCTGAGCTTCTTCTAAGTGTCAACGGCAGCAACATGAAGTCGATCCTTGATCTTGGATGCAGGGTCGTGGTAATACCCGATTTTCAGGACAGGAGCCTGGATTCTCTTGAAAGGAACATTGAACTTCTGGAAAATTCGGGAGTTCCCTATCTTGCTGACCCGATTTTGGATCCCTTCCCCTTTGGACTGGTCGGATCACTGGAGAGATACATTCTTTTCCGCAAACGACACCCCGATACTCCAATGCTAATGGGAACGGGCAACCAGACTGAATTAATGGAGGCTGATTCTACGGGGATCACCGCCCTGATGGCAGCCATATGTTCCGAACTTGCGATAGAAGCGGTCCTGACTACTTCAGTGGTCTCCTGGGCAGCCGGAGCTGTCTCGGAATTTGACAGAGCCAGGAGGCTGATGTTCTGGGCTCGAGAGTCAAAAGTCCTCCCAAAACATGCCAAGGCGGGACTTGTAACACTGCGGGACCTGCCACACAAGCAGTTTTCAACAGAGGAACTCGAGGAGATGAAAAGATCCGTCCGTGACAGTAACTACCGGATCTTCCTCTCTACCCCCGGGATAGTGGTCTTTAACTGTGACACCCTTGCGACAGGCCGGTCCGCAAAGGAGATATGGGATAAATTGGATATAGCCGATGCCGCCCACGCTTTCTACATCGGCCGGGAACTGGAAAGGGCCGAGACGGCCATGAAACTTGGGAAACGCTATGTTCAGGATCAGCCTCTCGATTGGGGGTATATCTCCAGGTCATGATCATCGAGACCATTTTTTCCACCAGGAGCGCAGACGGGGAGAATAATTTCGCACCTATGGGTATGGAAAGAACGGATGCAGCAACGGTCCTGGTACGTCCCTTCCGCAGTTCTCTTACATGGGAGAACCTTAACCGTAACGGATTCGCCGTTGCCGGTATAACCGATTCGATACTGCCCTTTGTATATGCGGCAACAAAGGACCGCAAGCTTGGCTCTTTTCCCGCTTTCAGGGTGCCCTGCCATGTTCCCGCCGACCCTTGCAGCTGGGTCGAACTGGAACTTAAAAGAATATCTCTTGAGGGTGAAAGAGGTGAATGCATTTTCCGGATAGTCCATGAAGAGTACCGCAGACCTTTCTCCGGTTTTAACAGGGCCCGGTATGCGATCCTGGAGGCCCTTGTGGCTGCCACGAGGGTAGATATAAGAGGACGGGAGCCCTTTCTCGCCGAGTATGCCAGGGCCGTCGAACTGACAAGGCGAACAGGAGGAGAGGAAGAGAGGCTTGCCCTTCTTTTGATCGAGAAATGGACTGGGGGGATAGCGTGAGACGCTGCACAGTCATTTCACATTCTCGTCTGCATCTTGGATTTCTGGACCTCCACGGAGGTCTTGGAAGAATATTCGGGAGCATAGGTGTCTCCCTTGAAAAACCCTGCATGACCCTGACAGCAGAGGAATCAAAGGTGCTTGAGGCCGAGGGGGATGAACAAGAGAGGATGTCTTCTTTCGCGGAGAGATTCTATTCCGCGGCCAAAATCCAGGAAGGGATCCGCTCACGCCTTGTGCTCAGATCGGAATTTGCCCCCCATGTCGGATTGGGTTCGGGAACGCAACTGGCACTGACGGTGGGCAAAGCTCTGAGCCTGCTTCATGAAAAACCCTTCCAGACAAGAGATATCGCCTCGATGATGGGAAGGGGGCGCAGGTCCGGTGCGGGTATAGCCCTTTTCGACCACGGGGGCCTTGTAATTGATGGGGGGAAGAAAACAGGTGGGGGTGACGAACTCCCACCACTCCTTTATCAAAGAAAGATCCCTGGTAACTGGTTTTTTGTGGTGGCTATACCTCGATACAGTTCCAGGATGAGTGGGGAGAGGGAGGTTGAGGCCTTCAGGGTTCTCCCTGAGCCTTCACCGGAGATCTCCGGGGCGATCTGCAGGGAAACTCTCATGAGACTGCTTCCGGCTTTAGAGGAAGGAGACCTGCATTCCTTCGGGGAAGCGGTGACATCGATACAGAAAATGGTCGGCGATTGCTTTGCTCCGGCTCAGTCGGGACGCTTTGCCTCTCCATTGTCTGACAGGATCATTTCCTCGATGAAAGACCTTGGAGCTGCCGGAGCAGGCCAGAGTTCCTGGGGTCCGGCCGTGTACGGGATCATTGATGGTAACAGGGCAGCCCTTGCTCTTGCCAGGGAAATAAGTCGCCTTTTCGGGGGTGAATCTGATCTGAAAATTACAGTCTCGGCAGCAGCATCGCAAGGGGCGGTCTGGAAGGCTGAACAATAACGAATGGGGGAATGATCCTTGAGAATAAACGGTGTCGAAATTGTTGATACATTCGCTGAAGCCTTCGGCATGTGGGGCGCCAGGTTCTGTGTTACAGCAGAGAACAGTCGCTGGCTCGATGCTGCGGCCAGGAGCGTGACAGGTTTTGCCACTTCGGTCATCGGGTGTGGTTGCGAGGCCGGGATCGAGAGATATCTTGACACTTCCGAAACTCCTGATGGAAGGCCCGGCGTCCATGTCCTCCTTTTTACCCCCTCTAAAAAGAACATGGGGAAACAACTGGTCGGGAGGATCGGCCAGGCGGTGATGACATGCCCGACCACTGCCTGCTTCGACGCACTGGAGGGTTCCGAGAGAGTCCCTGTTGGAGCCGGTCTGCGTTATTTCGGCGACACCTTCCAGGTGAGCAAGATGCTTGACGGAAAGCGGTACTGGAGAGTCCCGGTAATGGAAGGAGAGTTCCTCGTGTCGGACTCCTTCGGTATGCAGAAAGGAGTCGGTGGAGGCAACTTCCTAATTATAGGCAGGGACGCCGCTTCTGTGCTCAGGGCGGCCGAAGCCGCCGTAGACGCAATAGGGAGCCTCCAGGGAGTTATCCTTCCCTTCCCCGGCGGAGTAGTAAGGAGCGGAAGCCAGGTGGGGTCAAGATATTCCTTCCTGCCAGCTTCAACGAACGTGGCTTTCTGTCCGACCCTTAGAGGGCTTGTCGAAAGCGCCTTGCCTGATGATTCGAACTCGGTGCTGGAAATAGTCATCGACGGCCTTGATGACGAGGGTGTCGCAGAGGCTATGCGAACAGGGATCAGGGCGGCCTGCATCGAAGGCATTCTGCAGATAACCGCGGGGAACTATGGAGGGTCTCTCGGCGATCATCTTTTCAGGCTTCATGAAATTCTGGAAAAGTCGGCTGGTGATGGCAATGAATGAAAACAGGTCGGTATACCTTGAAAGTTTTATCGAGGACACACTTCCCGTAGAGGCCCCTTGTCTGACGCCCGGATCGGTCCTGGGAAGATCCGAGAAGGAGATCGCGTCCCTTCCTGTACTGGTTGGCAACAGGAAACAAAAGATCGGTGATATCTTCCGGATCAGTCGTTCGGGGGACGACTTCCTTGTGGTGGGAGGAAACCTTCGCCACGTTAAAAGAATAGGGCAGAAGATGGAAACCGGGATCCTTTTGATAAAGGGTACGCCCGGGATGCATCTCGGTGAGGAGATGTCAGGGGGAGAACTGCGAGTGGAAGGAGATATCCCTGACTGGTGCCTTTGCGGCATGAGCGGAGGCCTGGCGCATGTGTCAGGAAGCGCGGGCAACATGACCGCATCTGCCCTTCCCGGTGAAAGCAGGGGAATGAAGGGAGGAGTTGTGGTAATCGCCGGGAATACGGGTAGCAGAACAGGCGATGCCATGAGAAGAGGACTTATAGCAATAGGAGGCAACGCGGCAGAATTTGGCGGCTCCAGAATGGTGGCCGGTACCATAATTGTCTGCGGGCGCCTGGCCAGAAGGGCTGGCGGGGGAATGAAGAGAGGTTCGATAATCGCCCTTGGTGGGGTGGATGACATTCTGCCTTCGTTCGCGAAGACCTGTCGATACAGACCTTCCTTCATACCGCTTTATATGAAATACCTTGCCGAACAGGGGCTCCCCGTGGACGATAGCATTACAAGTGGGGAGTTCGTTCGCTGGGTTGGTGACTGTACATCGCTTGGGAAAGGAGAAATTCTTGAACATGAGGTCGCTTAACGAAAGGGCCGCCGCCCTGGTTCGCCAGATGGCGGCAAGGGCCGACGAACTTGATGTTGAGGTTGTCCGCACTTCGAAGGGTGCCGTGGTAATTGACGCCGGGGTGAATTCTCCCGGGTCCCTTGAGGCGGGACGCATCTATGCGGAGATATGCATGAGCGGATTGGGAAAGGTCTCCTTTGTTCCCTACAGCGTGGAAGAACTCTCCATGCCAGGACTGTGTGTTGCAGTGATAAGGCCCTCACTGGCCTGCATGGCTTCCCAGTATGCGGGTTGGCAGATATCCTCCGGAAAATATTTCGCGATGGCTTCGGGGCCGGGACGAATACTCCGGGGGAGGGAAGATATCATCAAGGAGATCGGTCACACGGAGAAAAGTGATGTTGCTGTGCTTACCCTCGAGAGTGAAGGGCTCCCGCCCGAAGAAGTGACCGATCGCCTGGCGGAGGAGTGCGGAGTATCGCCGGACTCGCTGATGCTGGCTGCTGCCCATACAAACTCTATTACCGCTTCGGTCCAGGTTGTGGCAAGAGTGGTGGAGACGGGGATGCACAAGATGCATCAGTGCGGTTTTGACATAGGGACAGTGAAGAGCGGATGGGGCACTGCCCCTCTTGCGCCTGTGGGGAAGAATACTCTTGAGGCCATGGGCTGGACTAACGACGCAGTCCTGTATGGGGGTGATGTCTGGTACCATGTCGAGACCGATGATGCCTCCATCGAGGAAGTAATAGGGAAACTGCCTTCGTCAGCTTCAAAGGATTTTGGCTCTCCTTTTGCTGAACTTTTCAGGAAATACGAGGGGGATTTCTACAGGATCGACCCCCTTCTCTTCAGCCCCGCAAGAGTGACCATCAATAACATATCCACCGGGAGCGTTTTCAGGGCGGGTTCCCCGGCATCGCAGGTGCTGAAAAAAGAATGGGGACTTTAAGGGCAGCTATACTTGGAAGGGGTGATGGCTGGCACGTCCGTTCCCTGCATGATTCTCTTGCCAGGCGCGGTATAGAGGCGACCTGCCTCCCGTCGACCCGTATAGTTTCAAGGTGTGCCCCTTCGGGAGCACCTTTGATCGAGTCGGGAGGGGTTGAACTGGGATCCCTCGACATGCTTTTTGTGAGGTCTCTTCCGGGGGGCTCACTTGAGCAGGTTATCTACCGTGTTGACTCCCTTCACAGATTGCAGGACATGGGTGTGAGGGTGATCAATTCCGCTGCTGTCATAGAGAGGACCGTCGACAAGCTGTTCACCCTCTGCCTTCTTGAAAAAGCAGGGCTTCCTGTACCGGCGACCGTGGCTTGCGAAAAACTGGACCATGCTATGGAGGCATTTGAAGAGCTGAGTGGGGATGTGGTCGTCAAGCCACTTTTTGGTTCGGAGGGGCGGGGGATGATCAGGGTCTCTGATACAGATCTTGCCTACAGGGTTTTCTCAGCCCTGGAGCAGCAGCATTACATATTCTATCTTCAGGAATTCCTCCCGCACGCCAACAGGGATTACAGGCTTTTCATTGTGAACGGTAAGGTCATAGGCGCAATGCGTCGGACGGGCAGGAACTGGAAGTCAAACGTTGCCCAGGGAGCCCAGGTAGCCCAGGTGGAGCCTGACGGAGCGATGCTGGATCTCGCCCTGGGAGCCGCGGGGGTTTTTGATGCCGATTATCTTGGTGTGGACTTGCTCAGAACGGTTGATGGCAGGAATTTCCTGCTTGAAGTGAACGGTATCCCCGGGTGGAAGGGGTTTCAGAAAGCTACTGGTATTGATGCAGGAGATATTCTTGTTGATCATATCCTTGAGGATATGACTGGAAAGGTTGTGAAGAAGGGATGACAGGTGCCGAACATGTCTCATGGGCGGCGCAGATTGCATGTCAACTGGAGATATCAGCCCTGAAGCCAGGGAACGTAACCTGGGACAGGCCTTTTTCCGACGTTGCCGCAGAACAATTCCTGGCAAGTAGCGCAGCCATGGGCCGTGCTTTTTACGGTATCCGGAAGAAAAGGATAGGGGAGACAGTCCTGCAGGCCGTTGAGGATACCCGGGAGGTCGCAGGAACCAACACCAATCTCGGCATAATTCTTCTTCTCTCCCCCCTGGCCAAAGCCGCTGTAGGGGGCGGCTCAGAAGGTTTGAGAGATAAAGCTGCCGTGGAATTACGGTCCCTTACCGAAAAAGATGCCGAAGAAGTTTACAGGGCTATCCGTATCGCGTCGCCGGGGGGGTTAGGTGATTCGCAAAGGTATGATGTAAACGGTGATCCGCCCCGGATAACAATGCTTGAGGCGATGGCCGAAGCAGCGTCATGGGATTCGATCGCAAGGGAGTATGTGACCGATTTCGAAATAACCTTCACCCTTGGTATTCCGTCTTTTAAGAAGGCATCAGCAGAGGGTATCCCCTTAAGAGACGCTGTAACCCAGACCTTCCTTGTCATTCTGAGCGTTTTTCACGATACACTGATCGCTCGCAAAAGGGGGAGGAGGGAATCGGAGTCTGTCTCGGCCGGTGCCAGACACGTCCTTCAGGCTGGTGTTGCCGGGAGCGACAAGTGGCGCGATGCGGTCCTGGAGTTCGATTCCCGTTTGCGTGACCGGGGAAATTCACTGAACCCGGGTACAACAGCTGATATAACTGTGGCCGTGCTCTTCTGCGAGATCCTCGAAGCCTTTGAAAAGGGGAAACTGCCTGACATGCTCAGGAAATGGTGATCATTATGCACTTTCGGCAACGGGAACGGGGCAGTATCGTAATATTCGAGTATGTTTCGGGAGGAGGTCCCGGATCTTTCCAAAAAGATCTAGTCCTTGAGGGGTTCTCGATGGTCTCGGTTCTCTTCAGTGCTTTTTCGGCACTGGATGGGTTGTTTCCTTCCCTTATATTGAGAAAAGATATTACTCTTTCCTCTGACAAGGGAGGCGGGACGATCATTCCCGTCAACCCTGGGGAGGGTGAGGAGCTTTTCATCAGCGAATGCCGCCGGAGTGAATATGCAGTCCTTATCGCTCCGGAAACGGACGGGATATCTGAGCGCATCTCCGGTCTGCTCCCCGAGACTGGCGTCAAATTACTTGGTCCTGATACGGGCGCGGTTGAGCTTGCATCCAACAAGGCCCTCCTTATGTTTGTCCTTGGCCGGTCAGGTATACCTGTTCCACGCTGGTGCGTTGCCAGGGAGGTGCGCGCCATGCTTGCTGCGGCTGAAGAGATTGGTTACCCTGTTGCAGGCAAACCCCTTCAGGGAACGAGTTGCGAGGGTAGTATCCTCTTTAAGGGAAGCTCAGATATCGAATACTACTTTACCTGCAAGGACAACGAAAGGCTGGTGCTGCTTTTACAGTCACTGGTCCAGGGTGAAGCGATGAGCCTTTCCATGGTGGTCGGAAGAAGCGGGAAGGCAAGATTGCTATCTGTCAACATCCAGAACATTTCCATCTCCACCGCAAAGGGGATAAACAGTACAGGTTTGCAACGTTTCATCTATAACGGAGGTGTCTCAGGGATCGAGGAGGCGCGTTTCTCAAAAGGGGGGTCCTGGAGGTGGTCAGACATGGAATCTCTCGCACAGAAGGTGGTGTCTTCAATTCCAGGTTTGATGGGATTTGCGGGGATAGATTTTGTGATGACCGACAAGGGGCCTGTAGTCATTGAGGTCAACCCCAGGTTGACAACCCCTCTCGCGGTCGCCGGAGCACAGGCCTCGTGGAACATGGGGAAGGTCCTGTTTGACGCCTGTGTCGAGGACTCCCTCCCGAACAAGGTAGCAGTTCCTTCCATATCTTTCAGGAAGAATGGTCCCATTGATGGATCTCTCTGACAAAGCCGTGATCGGCTGGGACATTGGTGGGGTCCAGACAAAGTGTGCCGCCCTGGGTCCCGGTGGCATCCCTGCCGGGAAAGGGTGCATTCCCCTCGAAGTCTGGAAAGGACCGGACGAACTCGATCAAGTGTTGCAAATCCTTGCAATGGAGTCCAATTTGTCTGGAGAAGCCATAATGGCAGTAACCATGACGGCTGAGCTCTGTGACTGCTTCCGAACAAAAAGGGATGGAGTTCTTTTTGTTCTGGATTCTTTCCGGCGGTCCTTCCCGTCCAGTACGGTATGGTGCATCTCTGGAAGCGGTGAGTGGAAGCCCCTGGAAGAAGCTCTGGGATCCCCGGTCCATTTCGCAGCGACCAACTGGCGTGCTGCCGCATCCTGGCTGGCCCGGAAGTTCGACTCTGGGTTGTGGGTGGATATCGGCACCACCACTACTGATATTATCCCCCTGATCGATGGAGTTCCTGCCACTGTTGGCAGCACCGACACCGAGAGGCTGGCTCACGGGGAACTGGTTTATACGGGGGCAATCAGGTCCAACCCGAACACTCTCACAAACCGTGTTCCATTGAGGGGGTCCATGTGCAGGGTCGCAGACGAAAGGTTCTCTTCCATGGGTGACTGCCACCTTATCCTCGGAGATGTCGGGACTTCCTCCTACACTGCTCCCACTTGCGACGGCCGCCCCGCCGATGTGCCTCACGCCCATGCCCGCCTGGCAAGGCTTGCATGCTCCGATAGCGAAAGTGTTGATATGCACGGGGCAACGTTAATGGCGGTCTATTTGAGGGAGAGGCAGATCCTTACGATAATGGAGGCAATGCTTCAGGTATGCTCCAGGTTCAGCTTCCCCCTTCCGGTTATCTGTACTGGTGCCGGAGAATTCCTTGCAGCAGAGGCGGCAAGAAGGATCGGACTCAGAGAGATGGGTCTCTCTGGCATTATCCCCGCTGGTTATGGGACACACCTGCCCGCTTACGCTGCCGCGGCTGAACTGCTTTTAGCGGCCGAGGAAGGCATTCTGAAATGAGGCGCTCTATCGAACTCGTGGTCAAGTTGGGCGGAAGCCTCCAATCGCGGGTTGATCTGAGGGACCTTTGCGTTCGCCTTGACCGGACCCTGCAGGGATTGCCATCGGTGATCGTTCCCGGAGGAGGTCTTCTGGCAGATGAGGTAAGGAGTCTTGACAAGCTCCATTCACTTGATCCCGGGGTCGCACACTGGATGGCGGTGCTTGCAATGGACCAGAACGGGCTGATGCTCGCGGACCTGATGCCCAGGGGTATTCCGGTGAGGTCAGGTGAGGGGGCCGCTGCGGCATGGGAGAAGGGGTGCCTGCCCATATTTCTGCCCGGGAAAAAAATGCGCGAGGATGATCCCCTCCCGAGAAACTGGGATGTGACTTCCGACAGCATAACCTGTTGGGTAGCCGCCAGCCTCGGGGCAAAAAAGATCCTGTTTCTGAAGGACAGCATTCCCGGGTGTTCCATGACCGCCAAAACCCTTTCGAGCCATGGGTGGCTGGATGGTGCCTTCCCGGACCAGTTCGGGTTTTTTCACGGGGAAGCCTGGATAGGGAACGGCCGCTTTCCCGAAGATGCCGTTAACGGTCCGGGTATTATCGAGATCCTTCGGTGATGGCCAGTGAGATTTGCCTGACCTTTTCACCGGACAGTCTGCTGATCCTGCCATTATCGCAAAGGGCTCCCCTGTATCCAAGGTAATCTGGCCGCAGGGGCAGAAGAAGAGCAGTTTCAGTTGTGCCCAGAGATCCCGCAAGAGCGGAAAAAAGGCCATTTTTGCGGCAGGACCTGATGAAAAATTCGATCGCATCCAGTGGGAGGATGTCTGGCAGGGGATGTCCCGGAGACTTGTCAAAAGTGTCCAGAAGACACCCGGCGGCTCCGGCTCTTGTGGCGCACTCCGGCACAGCCAGCGGATCGATCCCCCCGAAGCGGGAAGCGTCGGCATAGGCGCCTGCGACCAAAACCGTTTCCGGGAAACTGTTTCTCAGGGCCCCTGCTGTAACTTCAAGGAGCAAAAAGGCTTCTTCGGGATTCGACGGTCCGTAAAGACCAACCTTGACAATTGAGGCTCCGGCTGACGCTGCGCCGACGGCGGCAAGAGCGGCCGTTCCGGGCAGAAAGGGCATGTCCCCGAGGGCAGCGCTTACGTGGATGTGCGATGGGGTCACAGCCCTGACAGCTTTAATCACTGAAGGGGCGGGTGCGCCCAGAGCTCCTTCTGAGGGATTCTTGACGTCTATGACCCCTGCACCGGCAGCGACTGCCTCCAGTGCCTCCTCGGCGGACAGGACGGTGGCAAGAAGGGAAGTTCTTTCGGGAAATAGAGGGTTCATTAACAAAACTCCGTAATATCCGCTGCCTTGATCCACCGGCGGTGAAGAGCAGTAGCGACCAGAACACCTTCTGCACCGCAGGCCGCCAGGTTCTCAAGATCCCGGGGAGAGCGGCAACCTCCGGCCGCGTATATTGACAGGTCAGGGAACTTCTGGATCATTCCGGCGATCAGGTCCAGGGCAGCCCCATCTCCGCTGCCGACACTGTCAAGACTGAGGATGATCACTTCGCTCCATCCCGAATCTTCGAGAAAGGAGAGAGCTTCCGGGATCCCAAGACCCCTGAGGGGGGATGATCTCCCCGTGAGTATCTTCCCTGACCCGATGTCAAGGCTGAAGATCCGGCGATCCCATGGAATATGTGAAGTGAGATCCCTCAGATCGGCGGCTGAATCAAGGGTCTCAGAGCCTATCACTACCTTTGAACCGGGCAGCGAGACCAGTACGGCCGATGCTGATCTTAGTGAACCCGTTCCTGCATCAAGCCATATCGATGCTTCGGTAGCCCGGATTACCTCCCTGAGATGTTCGATGTTGTCGCCTTTGCGCTGTATGGCGTCGAGATCGGCCGCATAAATGTCGATGCCGCCTGTTACTTCCAGAAGGGATCGAGCAGTTTCGACAGGGTCTGGAGAACTTGTCAGGGAACTGCATATCGGGGCATAACTGGATCGTTGCCCCCGGTAGCCCTGGACAACTGATCCGCCCATAATGTCAATGACAGGTATGATCCTCAATGTTTTACGCTCCTTTGTGCGGGGCTATGTCCTCGCGGTGGACCAATACAGAAGAAGTGGCCGTTTCCCAGACCTCAACAGAAAAGAGGGAGCAATTCTCCTTCTGGACCTTGCAGTCGATCTGGTGCCATATCCAGATGGCTATGTTCTCGGCGGTGGGCTGGGGGATTATATCGTTGAGAAAGGCATGATCCAGTTTGGATATGACACGTTCATTTACAAGGTCTTTCAGCTGGACGAAATCCATGACCATGTCTTCGCAGTCGGGCCTCCCCTTGAGGGTTACCTGAATGCGGTAAGTGTGACCGTGAAGGGCCTCGCATTTACCGTGATAGTGGTCCAGACGATGGGCCGCATCAAAAGTGAAAGCTTTTTTCAGAAACATAAGGCTGATCTCCTTTGGATGAAAGATATTGCGAGGATAATTATATACGATGTAAAGGGGATGAGGGCGGTGATCGGAGCTATCGCGGGAGACATTATCGGCTCTGCCTATGAAAACGATCCCGTGAAAAGTGTCGACTTTGATCTCATTTTGCCTTGTAGCAGGTATACGGATGATACGGTCCTCACGATAGCCATTGCCGACAGCCTGTTGAGCGGCAGCAGTTACGAAGATCGACTGCGTTCTTATGCTGCCGAGTATCCTGATGCGGGTTTCAGCAAGGCGACCCTTTCCCGGCTGTTATCACCAATCGGAGGCAGGACGAACAGTTTCGGCAACGGCGCTGCCATGCGTGTCAGCCCCATAGGGTGGGCCTTCCGGGATGAGGGGACGATAATGCGGGAGGCCGCGGAGAGTGCGCTCCCGACACATGGACATCCTGAAGGCATACTGTGGGCACAAGTAGTAGCGCTCGGTGTTTTCTGGGCGAGATCCGGCGTGGGGAACACTGATATTCGGAAAAAGGTCGAGGAAATGACCGGATCTTCTCTCAAAAGGACCATCGAAGAGATCCGGCCTGGCTACCGTTTCGATGCCACTGCTCCGGGCAGTGTCCCGGAATCCTTTATAGCCTTCCTCGAAGCTTCTTCGTACGAAGAAGCTGTCAGGCTTGCGGTCTCACTTGGGGGGGATGCCGATACCCAGGCCTGCATAGCAGGGGCTCTGGCGGAAGCGCGTTTTGGCGGGGTTCCAGAGAATATCGAATCCCGTGCAAGAGAGAGGCTTCCGTCACAATTCCTCGAGGTTCTGGACGAGTTCGAGACCCGTTTCCATTAACCGGGACCCGGGGCCCTTGCGCCATTTAATATTACAAAATAGAATAATCGTAATACTCAAGAACCAGAAACAGGGGTGATAAGAATGAGTCAAAGGGTTTCCCGGTCTAGGTGGATTTTTCTCGTCATGGCGGCCTTGTTTGTTGTTATTGTTTCTTCGGTTAGTTGCGTATCGGCAGAGGTCACTTTAAAAGATGCCTGGGACAGGGAGGTCGTGATCCCGGAAGAGGTCACAAGAGTGATCTGTTCCGGTCCCGGGTGCCTTCGCTACCTTGTCTACCTCCAGGCCCAGGACCTGGCAGTGGCAGTAGACGACATGGAGAAATCACGGAACATGTTTGAGTCCAGGCCATACTATATAGCCCATCCGGAACTGAAGGACAAACCACTTTTCGGGGAATTCAGGGGGCACGACAACCCGGAACTGATAGTTGCCCTGGACCCGGCCCCACAGGTCATCTTCAAGACTTTCGGGAATATGGGGCACGACCCGGTGGAACTCCAGAAGAAAACCGGCATAACTGTGATCGTTCTTGACCATGGACAGCTTGGTGTCGGAAAGGAAAAGATGGATGAGACCCTCATGTTGATGGGGCGTGTGATCGGGAAAGAGAAAAGGGCAAAAGAGGTCATAGCCTTCTTTGACGAAGCCATAGAGGATCTCCGTAAAAGGACAGCCGACATTCCGGAAGATAAAAGACCGACCTGTTACATTGGCGGTGTGGCCTACAAAGGGCCCCACGGCATAACCTCCACAGAGCCCGCTTACCCCCCGTTCCTGTTCGTTAACGCCACCAACATTGCGGCGGACCCGTCCAAGACTAGGTCTGACCAGCTGGCGCAGACGACATTCTCCGTCGAGAGCCTTCTGTCGATGGATCCGGACAGGATCTTTGTCGATCTTTCTACCCTTCAGGGAGGAACTGAGGTCAACGGCCTCTTTCAGATACGCGAC
>Ga0123335_1002599_pt1 | contig 26575 bp, 20 predicted proteins | sample BiotimSIPDNA_2_FD_89707 | JGI IMG/M metagenome (GOLD analysis project Ga0123335, IMG submission 89707) | Anaerobic biogas reactor microbial communites from Washington, USA - Biogas_R2 time_0 SIP DNA | ecosystem: Engineered > Bioreactor > Anaerobic > Unclassified | place: Washington, USA...
AGCTCTGCACAGCTGGCGACGGTCTATCCCCACTCGGGGGGTACCTACGAGTATGGTTACCAGCTGCTGTCGCCCTCCTTCGGCTTTTCTGCCGGTTGGATGTTCCTGATCAGCAAGCTCTCTGCCGCAGGTGTGGTGGCCATCGGCTTTGGCAGCTATTTTGACCAGCTGCTGCCGATAGCTTCTCCTATGGTCATCTCAGTGGTGGCGGTGATCCTCCTGACGGTGGTCAACCTCTTCGGCATCAAAAAAGCAGGAGTGCTGAACCTGGTGATTGTGACCTTCACCCTGCTTTCCTTACTCTATCTTATCTTCAGTGGGATCCCTGCAGTGGAGAAGCGCAACTTCACCCCCTTCGCCCCCTTTGGTATTTCCGGCATCGCTGAAGCTGCCGCACTGCTTTTCTTCGCCTTCACCGGTTATGCACGCATCGCCACCCTGGCGGAGGAAGTGCACCGTCCGGAGAAGACCATCCCAACTGCAGTGATCATCACCATCCTCTCCGCCATCCTGCTCTATGCGGCCGTATCTGTCGTGGCCATCGGCGTTGTGGGAGCTGAACAGATGGCAGCCAGTACCTCGCCTCTGCAGGTGGTGGCTAACGCGTTGACCACCCCAGCGGTAAGCAGCGTGGTGACCATTGGTGCCTCGACCGCCATGCTGGGGGTGTTGCTGAGTCAGATACTGGGCATCAGCCGCATGATGCTGGCCATGGGCAGACGGAACGACCTGCCTCCCTTTTTTCAGAAGATTCACGGCCGCTACAAGGTGCCCCACCTGGGGATTCTCTTCACCGGTCTGCTCATTCTACTACTCACACTGACCGGCTCCTTCGAATTCATCGTGCGGGCGGCATCCTTCACCATCTTGCTCTATTACAGTATCACCAACATCTCCGCGTTGCGGCAACCGCGTTCCGAACAACGTTACGGGAGGGTGATTCCCCTCCTTGGACTGATCGGCTGTTTGGTGATGTCGGTCTCTTTGCCGCTGAACGTGATCCTGGTGGGTGTCGGGCTGCTGATTACAGGTTTTCTGCTCCGGTTCCTGTTTCACCGGATCTGGAGATAGGATAGTCATTTTGGTTAGATGTCTCTTTTCGGTTATCTTTGATTTTCACAATGAAGGATATATCGGAAGAAATTATCATTCCAGTCAGTTGTGTCAAACTTTTTTCAAGAGAATCAACATAACAGGACCCAAGCCAACAGAGACACACCGGATGAAAGGTCTCGACCAGTTCGGTTCCCTGTCGAACGTGATCCGGTATTCCCATATCATTGTGTGATTACATCTATTACGACAACATATTAATTGACAAGATGGATTACAGGGATAACGTCTTTCTTTCAGTAGCAGAGCATCTGAGCTTTTCGAAGGCGGCAGAAGCGCTGCACATCAGTCAGCCTGCCGTCTCCCGGCATATCAAAGAGCTGGAACAACGTTACGATGCCAGCCTGTTTGAACGAAAAGGCAACCGCATCTACCTCACCGGTGCAGGAGAGAAGGTGTACCATGCATTCAAGGAGATTGCACAGCACTACCGCAACCTCGATTTTGAGATGGGGGAGCTGCACAATGCGCAGGCGGGTGAGATACGAGTCGGTGCCAGTTCCACCATTGCCCAGTATGTGATCCCCAGGGTGATGGCCTCCTTTCACAAGCGCTATCCCCACATCCGGCTGCACCTGATGAACGGCAATTCGTTCGAGATGGAGCAACTGCTGCTCGACAACCGGATCGACCTGGCCCTGGTTGAAAACCTCTCCTCACAGGCGGGTATCCGCTACCGTGATTTCCTCCACGATGAACTGATCGTGGTGACAGGCAAGAGCAGCCTCTACGCTGAACGGGCTACGATTGAGAAAGAGGATCTGTTGCAGATACCGTTGGTATTGAGGGAAGAGGGCTCCGGCACACTGGAGGTGATTAGACAATATTTTGCCCAACAAAAGATTCTTTTTGAGGATCTCAACACACCGATTCATCTGGGCAGTACCGAGTCGATCAAGAACTTTCTGCTCGATTTCAATGGTCTCGCCATTGTCTCCGAGAAAGCGGTCCGAAACGAGTTGTACCTCAAAACGCTTGTCAAGTTGCAGGTAACCGGTATCACCTTCCCCCGTACATTTCGCATCGCACACAAAATCGGACACAAAAGCCGGCAGGCAGAGCAATTTGAACAATTTCTGCTCAATTACGAATTATAGCAAAGATAACGGTCTTTTGTTTAATTGGATAGTGTAGCAGTATGCCTTCTCGGTTGGCTTTTATATATAACATAATGTTATACGATATAACTATTTGGTGTTTCATTATGCTATAATAATCCCTACTTTTGCTCTTAAAAAAGCATGGAAGGAGTAAAAGTTAGAGGCAAGTATCTGTTAACAGGAAGAAAAGAAACCATTTATAAAAGGTTCTATCACTTTGTGATATTTCTCTGTTTTTTACCCTTTCTGTCGCCGGCGATTGCGCTCTTTGCAGGATTGCTGTTTTCCCTGTTCGGGTTCAGGCATGCCACAATACATCGTTTCACCTCGCCGGTTCTTCAACTCTCCATCGTGCTGATGGGTTTCGGGATGAGCTTGAACGAAGTGATCACTGCCTCAAAAACCGGTTTCGTGACCACGGCCATCTCCGTTGTCTCGGTGATGTTACTCGGCATCCTGCTGGGCAAACTTTTCAGGGTGGAGAAGAACATCACGCTCTTGATTGCGACCGGTACGGCCATTTGCGGGGGGAGTGCCATCGCAGCGGTTGCCCCCATCCTGAACAGCAAGAGCTACCAGAACTCATTCGCACTGATCGTCGTTTTCGTGCTGAATGCCGTCGCTCTTTTCATCTTCCCGTTTGTAGGACGGGAGCTGGGTCTGAGTCAGGAGCTTTTCGGCAACTGGGCCGCCATCGCGATTCATGATACCAGCTCGGTTGTGGGTGCCGGGGCAGAATATGGCGAGAAAGCCCTTCAGGTGGCCACCACGGTCAAACTGATACGTGCGTTGTGGATTGTCCCGTTGTCGCTGGTGATTGCCTTCCTGCAAAAGAAGAATGGCGCAAGGTCGGTGAAATTTCCCTGGTTCATTTTATTCTTCCTCTTCGCGATTCTCTTTGCCAATTTCTTCCCGGGGTTACAAGCCAGTTACGATCATTTCAGCTGGTTGGGCAAGCGTGGAATGGTGATCGCGCTATTTTTGATCGGATCAAATATCACCTTGGGTGAAATCAAACAGTCCGGTCCCCGTAGTTTTGCCCTTGGCATCACCCTGTGGGTACTGACCGCTGTCGGCTCTTTGTTTTTCCTGATTCGATGAGATTGGAGATAAAGTGAACGATAGAAAATATTTTTTGAGTTCAATTCACTTTGAAGAAATACGATTATGTAGATGAACATTATTCTAACGAACAATTTAGTAATTTTGAGATTCTATAAATCGCAACATTGTGGGAATATGACAATTAAAGTCGACAATGAAATTATATTGAGGCTGTTGGAGCGATTGGACGCATCGGAGATCTTCCACGCGATTGATACCCAGCGTGAGTACCTGGGGAGATGGCTGCCATTTGTAGCGCTGACTTGTACGCTGTCCGATACGGAGATGTTTGTCGAATCGGTACTGAATGCTCCAGAGGAGCGTTTTGAACTGATCTTTATCATTAGGGTTAGAGGTGAATTTGCCGGATTGGTAGGATTCAAGGATACCGACCGGCTGAACAAAAAGACAGAGATCGGTTATTGGCTTTCGGAACGTTTCCAAAAGCAGGGAATCATGACACGTAGCGTGGAAAAACTGTGTGAATATGCATTCAACCGGTTGGATATAAATCGTATTCAGATTAAATGTGCCGTGGGGAACCATGTCAGCAGCAACATCCCAAAACGACTTGGTTTTCGTTTCGAAGGCATAGAACGGGATGGAGAACTGCTCACCGATCTCGGTTTTGTTGACCTTGAGGTGTATAGCAGGTTGAGATCCGATCAGCAGTAAGGCATATTTTCATTTTATTCTCGTTACTTTCGTTGTATTCTTTATCCTCTCTTTCGGTAGCTGAGGATGGCCCAGCCATTCAGGATCAGGGCGAAGAGTCCCAGCATCAACAGATTACCCCTCACATCGGCCAGCGTGCTGCCATTCAGGTAGAGCATCCGCAGCGATTTGGTGAGGTAGGTGAAGGGGTTTGCCGCGGCAACCAGCTGTGCCCATGTTGGCATGCTCGATACCGGAGTGAACATGCCACTCAACAGGATGATGACCAGGATGAAGAACATCACCAGGAAACTGGCTTGCTGCATGTTGTCGGAATAGTTGGAGATGATGATCCCCATGCCCGATACCGAGAAGATGAACACGATGCCCGAAAGGAATACCGGGATGATACCGCTTGCCGGCCAAAGACCATAGATCAGGTAGGCGAGGGTGACGGCGATGGCCAGGATGACGATGCCCACCACCCAGAAGGGAATCAGCTTGGCCAGGATGAAGCTGCTCTTGCTCACCGGCGTGACGTTGATCTGGTTGATGGTGCCAGTCTCCTTTTCGGAAACGATATTCAGTGCAGGCAGGATGCCGCAGATCAGCGTCATCAGCAGCACCATGAAGCCGGGGATCATGAAGTTCTTATAATCCAGCGTTGGGTTGAATTTATATTGTGTCAGGATATCAAGCTTCGGCATGTGTACCATCGCTGCCCTTGAGGTGGGAGGGAGGGTATGCATGAGTTCACCCCGCAGGGAGGCTGAAAATTCGTTCATGATCTGCGTGATGTAGTTGCTCCCCAGCAATCCCTGTGTGCCGTTCACCGAGTTCACCGCGATACTCACCGCAGAGGAGCGGTTCTTTACCATCTCCCTGTCGAATGAGGTTGGGATTTCCAGGATCATGTCAGTCTCACCCATCTCCATGTTTCGCATGGCGGTCTGGTAATCGGGAGGGGTGTCATGCAGGATAAAGTAGTGCGATGCCGCGACCTTGTCGGTCAGCCGTCGTGAGTAGCTACTACGGCTATGATCCACCACGTCGATGCGGATATTCCTGATCTCGAAGCTGATGGCCCAGGGGAAGACCAGCATCACCATGACGGGATACATCACGATGAGCCGTGGTATCAACTTGTTCCGGAACATCTGCTTGAACTCTTTCTCTAGCAAAAATTTCAGTGTGTTCATTCCAGTCTCTTTTTTGTTTTGAGAATCGTGACCGTCAGCAGGAACAGAATCATGCCTGTCAGGATCAGCATCTCCTGCCACACCATCGAGATGCCGAGTCCCTGGATCATCACCTTCCGCACTGCGTCTATGAACCAACGGGCGGGCACCACCAGGGAGAGGTACTGCAAAGCAGGTGGCATGTTGTTGATCGGGAAGATCATACCCGACAGCATCAGTACCGGGATCATCACAGTCATCGCTGAGACGATCACCGCGTTGATCTGCTTATGCACCAACGTGGAGATGGTGAGCCCGAAGGAGAGGGAGAGGAAGATGTAGAGGAGTGAGAGGAGTGTCAGTAGCAGCAGGCTCCCGCGGATGGGTACATCCAGCACGAAGTAGCTTAGCAGCAGGATGGAGATAAGGTTCAGCAGTGAGATGATCAGGTACGGGATGGTCTTAGCCACGATCATGGTGGCCTGTTTCAGTGGTGAGGCCAGCAGCACTTCCATCGTACCCCGCTCTTTTTCGCGTATGATCGATACCGATGTCATGATGGTGGAGATGATCATCAGCACCAACCCCATGATGCCGGGCACAAACATGTAGGCTGATTTCATCCTCGGGTTATAGATCATCCTGTTCTCAGTCGTGATCTGAAAGGGGATAGCTGTCGGTCCTGCCTGTTCCATCTGGTATTGGGAGATGATCGCGGTGGCGTAGGTTGCAGCGATTGATCCCCTGTTGGGGTCTGCACTGCTGGTGATCAGCTGCACTTTCCCCTCGCCGGAGTGTGTCATATCCCGATGGAAATGAGGCGGGAAGACTATCGCCAGGTCGAGCTCACCCTTGCGCATCGACTCCTCAACCAGCTGCATGGTCTGCATGCTGCCCTGGAAATTGAAATAACTGTTCTGACGGATCTTCTCCGCGATGCCTTGCGAGAAAGTGTCGGGGGTGGGAGTATAGAGTGCCACGCGAATATCCTGTACTTCCATGTTGATGGCGAAGCCAAAGAGCAGGATCTGAACCACCGGCATCCCCAGGATCACTAGCAGCGTCCGGTTGTCACGAAAGATGTGATAGAACTCTTTTTCTACAAATGCAATCAGTTGTTTCATTATGTTGTTCGTTGGTATGTCGTGTATGAAGCCTATTGTGCAGCTCACCTCATCATTCTTCTACTCACTTCGGCTGGCTTTTCGGGCCAACTGCCGGAACACCTCATCCATGGAGGTGGCATTGTACTGGCTGCGCAATGCTTCTGGTGTGTCCAGGGCGTCGATTCGGCCGTCCACCATGATTGATACCCGGTTACAGTACTCTGCTTCATCCATATAGTGGGTGGTGACGAAGACCGTGATGCCCCGGTCGGCTGCCTCGTAGATCATCTCCCAAAACTGTCGTCGCATGGCCGGGTCGACACCCCCCGTCGGCTCATCGAGGAAGACGATGTCGGGATCATGGATGATGGCTACTGAGAAGGCAAGTTTCTGTTTCCACCCCAGTGGCAGGTACTTCACCAGTGTAGAGCGTTCCTCGCGGAAGTCGAGTCTTTGCAGCAGCTCGTCTGTCTTTCTTTCGATCACCTTGCCGGAAAGGTTGTAAATGCCACCGAAGAGACGGATGTTCTCCCACACTTTCAGGTCCTCGTAAAGCGAAAAGCGTTGACTCATGTAGCCGATGTTGCACTTGATTCGTTCATTCTCCCTGATGATGTCGAAGCCAGCCACTGTTCCACTACCCGCTGTCGGCTTACTGATGCCGCAGAGCATCTGCATGGCGGTAGTCTTACCGGCACCATTGGCACCCAGGAAGCCGAATATCTCCCCTTCCTTCACGTCGAACGTGATATGGTCGACAGCGGTGAAATGACCGAAACGTTTTGTTAGTCCGGAAACCTCAATTACCTTCTTCATCTACTGATTATCTATTGCCATGAAACAATCCTCTATCGTTGGTTTGATGGGTGCGATGCGCAGATCATCGAAACCCTGACCTACCAGCTCCTGCTTCAATTCTTCTAAGTGAAGCTCCTCCCTGACGGTGATGTGCAGCCGCTCACCAAATGCAAAGCAGCTCTTCACCCCGGGGAGCTGTCGCAGCGTGTACAGCAGCGCTGTGATGCGACTTCCCTCGACCGACCAGAGGATCTCTCGGTAGCTGTCGATGATTCCTTGGGGTGTGTCGGTGGCGATGAAGGATCCCCCCTGCATCAGTGCGATGCGTGAGCATTGCCTCGCCTCATCCATGTAGGCAGTGGATACCAGGATGATGATCCCCTGTGCTTTCAGTCGCTGCAGCATGTCCCAAAACTCCTTCCTGGAAACAGGATCCACCCCGGTGGTAGGCTCGTCCAGGATCAGGATCTCCGGCTTGTGGATGAGTGCGCAGCTCAGTGCCAGCTTCTGTTTCATCCCGCCAGAGAGGGCGCCGGCACGTCGTTTTTTGAAGGGCTCAATCTGCCGGTAGATATCACTGATCAGGTGGTAGTTTTCCTCGATGGTGGTATGAAAGAGAGTAGCGAAAAACTGCAGGTTCTCTTCCACACTCAGGTCCTGATAAAGGGAGAAACGTTCCGGCATGTAGCCGATGATCTGCCGTATCTTCCGGTAATCGTTCACCACGTCGTGACCGTTCAACAGTGCCTTGCCACTGTCGGGTAGGATGAGTGAAGCAAGGATCCGGAAGAGGGTCGACTTGCCCGCACCGTCGGGTCCGATCACGCCGAATATCTCCCCTTCACCAGCAGTGAAGGAGATGCCATCGATTGCCAGTGTCTTGCCCTGTCTGCCGTAGCTTTTGCGAAGATCGGTTACCTCTATCATCTGCTCACAGTTTCACCTCACCGTACATGCCGATTTTCAAATAGCCGTCGTTTATAACGGCAATCTTTAGTGCATAAACCAAGTTAGCCCGTTCATTCTTGGTTTGTATTGTCTTGGGTGTGAACTCTGACTTGTCCGAAATCCAGCTGATGCGGCCAGGATAACTATTCATCTCACCCCTGCCATTGTCTACCCGCACGGTGACGCTGTCGTTCAGCCGAATCCCTGCCAGCTGGTCGTTGGTCACGTAGGCCCGCAGGAAGAGTGTCCCTGTATCAGCGATCTTAAAGAGTGGCATGCCCATGGTAGCCAGCTCTCCCATTTCCGCATAACGGTTCAGTACCGTGCCGCTGATGGGTGAGGAGATCCTCGTTTTCGCCAGTTGGTCATCCAGCTGGGCTATCTGGATATCTACACTGGAACTTTCTGCCGTGATCTGTTCACTGCTCTTCTGTAGGGTGGAGGTCTGTGCCATGAGTTGTTGACTCAGAACCTCTATTTGAGAGGTGATGTCATCCAGCTGTTTCCGGTTGGCTGCATTGGCTGCAAGCAACCTCTCTACGCGCTCCTGCTCCCGTTCGAGTATCCTGATCTGCTCCCGGATAGCGGCAGTTTGGGTACCGATGTTGGGTCTGCGGGCGCGTACACCCTTCGCGCTGGAGAGGAGGCTCATCTTCCTCAGGTAGAGTTGGGTGCTGTCTATCGCACCCACCATCTGACCAGCTGTGAGTTGCTCTCCCTCTTCAATATCCAGTACGAGGATACGGCCACTCGCCTCCGCGGAAACGATTACCTCAGTTGCTTCGAACGACCCGATGGCGTCATAGTTACCGTTATCCCTGCCACAGGAAAAGAGCAGAGAAATGCAGGTCAATGTGGTTGTTAAACAAAATGATTTCATATTCAAATTCGGGTTGTTATTCTATTAGCTTATCAAATATTACTTATCGCTTACTCATTCGTTGTATGTCTCAAACTATAGACCGACAGCAGGTATCGGATCTCATGGAACGACTTTGCCAGTTTGGCTGCTTCCTCCGCATGAATCGCCTGCATCAGTTCTGAGACACTTATGGTGCCTTGCTCCACTTTCACCTCGGCTGACTTTCGGATCAAGGTCTGAAGGCGGATGATCTCCTGGTCGTCCTGCATCGTCTTCTGGAATTTCTCGATCTCAATCTGTTGCTGTGGAATCTGAACGGAAAGGTTGTGCAGGAAGGTCTCCCTTTGTGCTGCCACCGCTTGCTTTTGCAGATCAATCTGCTGTTGTTCATTCTTCCAGGTATAGAGGGCGCTGAAATTCCATGTGAGACGTACTCCCCCAAGGAAGTAGGGAGAGAAACGGTTGTCGAACATGTTGAGCCCCGGCTTACCGTACCCGCCTTGCATGAAAGCTCCCAGCTTCGGTATCTTTCCTGCTTTCAGCAGTTGGCGCTGCGACTCGATCGCCTCTTCCTGTGCGTTAAAGAGCTGCAGTTCGGGTCGGTTGATTACCGATGTCAATGGTTCAACTTCCGGCTTCTGGAATGTCATGCCAGCATGAAGCGAATCACCCGTAAGAACTGACAACATTATAATGTAGGCTTCCAGTGTGGCCTCAAGATTGATTCGATGCTGCCCGGCTTTCAGCTGCTCCACCTTCACTGCACTCCGATCCGCCTCATTGGCCACACCGTTGAGGATATAGCTCTGTACATTGTCATAGTTTCGTTGCAACTCATGCTCCAGAACCTCTTGTTGTCTGAGACTCTCCTGCATCAATAGAATGCCGAAGAAGAGGTTGTTCACCCGCTCTCGCAAGGCGTATAACTCCATCTCCAGTTGCTGTTTCTCTACCTCAGCTCCTGCCTCAAGGCTTTTCTTGCGGGCAGAGAGGGCACCTCCATCCCAAATCAGTTGGTTCAGTTCAGCCACCACTCTGTATTGGTCCTGATCGGGCACTGGTATCTCCAATGGTGGCATTCCTTCCGGCCACTCCAGATTAAACCTGGTTATGTCGGACTGCCAAGTAGCCTTAGCACTCAGCGTACCCTGTGGTAGGTAGGCCTTAGAGGCATTGGCAATGTCAAACTCTTTGCTCTTCTCGATGATCTCATATCGATCAATCGCGGGATAGTGCGAAGCAGCCTTCTGTTGAATCTCGCCGAGCGTGACCACCTGAGCAGTGAGTGACATGTTGTAGAGGCATCCGAGGAGAATGGTCGGCAGTATTAGATCTCGTATCATAATGGTTCCTGTTTGACGGTTATTTTTTTAATCCATTCCGGGATCTTCTCTTTACGTTTTTCCACGAACATTGCAAACTGATCCTTCTGTACCAGACCCGAGGAGAGAATCATGGGCTTGGCGATAAAGGGAAACATAATCATGCCCAGTGTGTTGACGATTAGATCCTCAACGCTAATTGCGACGCCACTCTCCCTGAGTTGTTTTTCAATCACCGGTTCCGCATGCTGGCGGGTCTCCCGGATGAGGTCTGCGAACAGTTTTTTGTTGACTGACCACTCGTTCAGGATAAAGAGGGGGAGATCTTCGTTTTCGAGCAACAGTTGTGTATAATTTTCAGAGATCATTTTAATTTTCTGATCGATGGGGATGTTTTCATCCGATGCTATCGGTCCCATCGCACTCAGCAACATTTTCAACTTCTCTCGCACAACGTTTCTGAAAAGTTTCTCCTTGCTTCCAAAATAGTAGTTCAGTAACGCTAGGTTAGTACCCGCCTCTTCGGCAATCTCCCGGGTCCGGGTAGCTGCGTATCCCTTTTGGGTAAATATCTTGTCGGCAGCACGGATTATTTTTTCTTCTGTAGAAATCGATTCCATCATTGCAATATTTTCTGTTTGATGTGGCAAATGTATACAACCTTCTCGATTTAAACAAATGATTAAAACAAATGATTAATCTGTTTGTTATAATTAACATTCAAAGATATTTTGATAGATTGTTTTATCTTCAAAATATTGACTATTTGAAGTAAAAATTATTCAGGAATTGATTCAGTCATTTTGACTTAAAGAGTATGATGATTTACAATGATAATTAAGTTGTTGTAAAATACTGATTGAAGAGTGTGAGGCAAGTAAAAACAGCAATTGGAATTGTAATAGTGTTGGAATTTTGTACCAGATGAAATTAAAATAAAAAATGTCGGACCAATTAAAATCAGTCCGACATCCTTCTGTGCTCTTTCAAGCTATCGATTTACAGTTAATATTGTTGTCTTGCCAGGACTCGAACCTGGACAAACAGGACCAGAATCTGTTGTGCTACCATTACACCACAAGACAGTTTGGGACTGCAAAAGTAGTCAATTTTCTGAAAACAAAAAAATATCGGTTAAAAATTTATTTCTTCAGGTTCCAGAATGATCATTTTTTTTCGATAGTGAGTGAGTAGTGATGCATAGACCGGGTGTTGCTTCATGATTCGGGCATTGCCCACAAGAAACAGTTGTTGCCTGGACCGCGTAATGGCAACGTTCAGCTTGCGGTCTACCGTGCCGTCGTGGTTAAGGTTGCAGAGGAACTGCATCTGATAGGGACGGTTCACGCAAAAGGAGAGAAGAATCAGGTCGCGCTGGCTTCCTTGGAATCGCTCCACCGTGTCGATCATCACCTCCTCCGCACCCGGGATGCCTGCCGTCAACAACAGGTGGCGAATCAAGGCAATCTGGTTCCGGTAAGGAGCGATGATACCTATTCGTCCCGGTTGGAACATTTTCCCGTTGGCAAGATAGAGATCTCGAATTGATTTCAGTAGATTTACAATGACAACCGCTTCCGGTTCATTAATCTTATCCGATGAACTGTTGTGGTTCAGTTTTTCCGTGGAGAGAAATGCGGTGCGCATGGTACCTGCCAGATGTTGCAACGGATCGTTCTTGCCGGGAGACAGCTGCCATTGTTCCGACTGCCATTCCGAGGCGGTGAAGAGGTTTCCTCCATAGAACTGTCGGGCCGGGAAGGCGGCTATCTCCTCGTGCATTCTCCCTTGGCGGCTGAGCTGTGCTGCTGCATGATCCCATCCCTGACTGGCAGAGCGACGAATCAACCGCTCAAACAGAGAGTCACGACAGTCGCTGATTCCTGCTTCCCGCAGTGGCATCTCTTCAATCCGGGAGTGTGACGGTTGCTGCAGAACAATGGTGGCAAGCTGGTTGTGATCGCCTATCAGTATAAACTTATCGAAGCGTGGCAGAAGGCCGATCAGTTGTGGTTCGGGAATCTGGGAGGCTTCATCAACAAGTGCCAAGTGGAAATGTTTTAGGGTGAATAGTTCCATCCGTCCCAAAATTGAGGCCAGTGTGGCCACGTAGATGCGGGTCTCTTCCATCTCCCGTCGGAGCGACTCCCTGTTGGGTGCCTTCTCTGCCACCTTCTGTAGAAGCCTATGACGGTAGGTGGGGGCACAGGAGAGTTCGCTTCCCACACGAATGTAGCTGTCGCAATCATTTTCATTGCACCCAAGGGCAGCGTGGATTGCTTCGCAGAGCTCGTCTACTGCCCGGTTGGTATAGGCAAGTACCAGAATGTTGCATTCCGGTTGACGATGATACTCTTCGATCAGTCGACGTGCGAAAATTGAAGTCTTCCCGGTACCCGGGGGACCCACAATCAGGAAGTATTCCTCAGCCTCTACTGCCCGATGAATGATGTCTTGCGGGTAAGGCAATACGTTTTCAGCACTCAGTGATGGTTTGACAGGGGGACGCAGTCCCAGTAAAAGTTCTTTCTTCGAAGGGGTGGCGCCAAGGAATGCGTATAGGCTCCGATACATGCTGTTGAAGGAGCTGTCGAGGCTGTCATGCTCAATTGCCCAGAGCCTGTTGTTGACGAAGTAGTGCCTGTTACGCTGTTTGTGACGAAATCGTACTTCCACACTTTCATGGTTGAGGCGGACAATCGTACCTTTCAAAATCTGTCGGTTCAGCACCGTGTCGCGGTCGTCCGAACGAGGGTAGACAATGCAGATATCTCCTTCACGGAAGTTGGTAATCTCCTGGTATTCGCTGTTGCGAGTAAAGAGAATGGTCATGTCACTACCTGCATCGTCGATCTCGTTGATGGTGAGATCGCAGAGCACATCGAGCGCTGCTGCACGTTCGCTGAAGTCGCTGTTCCAGAGCGATGCCAGTCCGGTGGGTGTCTCATAGACAACATCGCCGATCTTCTGAAGATAGAGCTCACGGGTCACGAAGCGGATGAAGCGATAGAAGTAGGCTTTTTCAAGGTCACTACATCGAGCCAGCAGGTCACGCATCTCATTCACACGGGAGCGGTAGAATGCCGGCACCTTCTCAGTCCCGTCAGCCGTCGCAAACAAACCGTTGAACAACGCTTCCACCGACTGATTGTCTCCCCGCATCAGTGCCTGCTCATGGGCTACTATACGATTGCGCATCACTGTGATCTGACTCTCGAGATCCTGCCACACCGCAGCAAAACGAAGGTTGGTACCCTGTCGGTTGCCAGCAGAGTATAGAATAGCTGCTTTAAGGGAATGTCTGTCGAGACCGAAGACCCCTTCTATCATCATCCGGTAGATAGCAGTCTGCACCTCGTGGTTGAGAGCTATCTTGCCATCATCTCCAGTTGGGTAGGGCAACCTCCCTGATTTCAGTTCCACGATCTTCGCTTCACCACTGTCGGGTAGCATGTGTAAAAGATCGAGTCGTCCCTGGAAGCCATACCGCTCGCTGTAAAAGGAGGGTTCCAGAGTACAGTGATGTAGGTCGATCTCCATACGCGTTAAATCATCACGCACCACCCTCCGGATGTTATCGAACTGGCTTTTTGCCTTCTGCATGAATTCGCGGAAATCGGCATTTGACTGAATGTCTGCACAGCTGGTATATTCAAAAGGAGACTGTTTGAAGGAGCGGAGAAAAATTTCATCGAAAGTGAGTTGTTCCGGATCCGTCGCGAATACCAGCTCGTCGAGGAAGAAGTTGGCCAGGTTGCCCAGTAGGAGGTAGGAGCGATTCTCTTTTTCACTGAACTTGTTGCGGAAGTAATGAAAAGGGGTAACGGCATACTCTTGGAAACATTCGGCAAGTGCAGAGGCGTCCACAAGGTAATCCGGCTCCAGTACGATTAAACGGGGGGTGAAGATACCCTCTTTGTCGGTCTTGCAGTCGATCAGGTTAAGTTGTGACCCCACGCGGAATAGATTGCAGTGATCCTCTTCAGGTCCATCGGACAAAAGGTGTGTGTAACGCACCTGTATCTCGGTACCGGGGGGATCCTCACAGCTGCAGAGCATCTCACCCCGTTCCGGATCGCAGTGCAGTAGTTGCACCCGTAGTGTGGAAGAATGGGAGAGCGACATCCTGAAACCCTCACCACCGCTATTCACAGGGGCAAATGCTCCATCCGCCGGTGAAGAACAACTACCGGCAATCTCCAACAATGTTTCCACCGCTTTTTTCGCTGACCGGTAGAGTTGTATGGCAGACTTCTTGTCTGGTTCGCGGCGCAACTCCTTTACCCGTACCCGGAAGTGCTGCAGTTGCCATTCCAGCTGACGAGGCAGTTGCAGTTTCTGGGAAATGAACACTAGTCGCGAGAAGAGATTGGAGAATTGTAGCGACTCTTCTTGGGTTATCTCTCTGCAGAGGCGCTCAAGAATCTTTTTTAATTGTTGCACTTTCTCATCCGCATCGGCTGGTGATGCAGAGAGAGCTTCAATTTCAGTGATATAGAGTTGGGCTTCAATCATTCGAAAAGTAATACAATTCTGGGGAGAAAGATGACAACACCTACTACCAGTGCTGCCATTGCCATGATAAGCACTGCAGCTGCGGAGAGATCTTTCACTTTTTTGATGGTAGGATGGATCTCCTTTTTACAGGCATAGTCGGAGAGATTCTCCAGAGCACTGTTGATTGCTTCCAGTGACAGTATACAGCCAATCAGCAGGACCAGTATCAGCCACTCAACATTCGAAATGCGAAAAAACAGTCCCATCAGTAGTGCCACTATTGCCCCTGCCAACTGAATCAGAAAATTTGGTGTCTCCTTGAAAAGTGAGCTGATACCCTGGAAAGCACATCTGAAAGAATAGATTCTCTTTTTAATGTAATTCATTGCATATCTGTACTAAACTTGCTGTTGTCAATGGGATATTATTGATGGAGGGATCCCTGAATGTGTATATCTATCGATCACATACTGAAAGAACAGGGATTCCGGATATCAAATGTACAAAATATAACCAAAACATTTTTATCTTTGTGAAAATGGATTTGCGTCCAAAAACCATTCGCTCTATGTCTCACCACTGTCCTCTTTGTGGAAAAGAAAAATGCAAGGAATCACTTTTTTGTGATTCCTGTGCAAAAAAAATACGCACTGAGTATGAGCTGGACCTTCCTCAACAGGTGCAGCTCACTCCTTTACTGTCAACTGATAAGTTGTCCGATACAAGATTGGACGCATTAACTGGAGCTGATTTAGAACAAAAGCAAAATGAAGAGGCAGATGAAGTAAATGCAGATAGTTCGGTTGAAAACCAAAATGGCATTAGACAAAATGCAGATCACGATGAATCAGTGGTAGAAGGAAATAGCAACAGGAAAACCTTGCGAAGGATACGACGTATTGCTATACTGCTCCTTTTATTGATTGTTGCTTTTTTTCTCTACAATGAACTGATCCGAAAAGGCAATCTGGAAAGGAGCAGCTGGGATGCTGCCATAAAGACAAATAGCGTGACAGGTTACCTGCAATATATAGAGAAATTCCCTGACGGTCTGCATTTTGCGGATGCTCAAGTAGCGCTGATGCAGTTGAAAGCAGACGAAGCAGAGCAATGGGAGTGGTTGAAAAAGAGTGACCGGGTGACTGAATTGCGTGATTTTCTGGAACAAAATCCGGAAAGTAACTACACCCCATTGGTAAAGCGACGACTTGATTCTCTTACCTGGATGGGTGCACTTCATTCCAATACCGTTGCAGCATATTACGATTATATGTTGATGGCAGAAAGCGGAGGGTTCAACGGTGATTACCTGGCAGAGGCGGAAACTCGTTACCGTCAGCTCTTCCAGACTTATCCGGTTGATCAGAACACGCTTGACAGCATCCGCTCAGTCGTGAACGGTTTCAGTTCCGCACTAAGCTCACTCGATCATGCAAAATTGGAATCATTGTTGGCTCCCCGCCTGCAACGATATTACTTTAGAGGTCCACTAGTACGAGAGCGATTATTGGGCGAGTTGTTGATCGATGCAGCAAGATCCACTGAACCGCCCATTGCATATGTTCCGGACTTGGAAGGAGTGCAGTATGAGAAAACCTTGGAAGAAAATTACCGGGTCAATGTGCCACTACTCAAATCCTTCACGGGTGAGGGTATTGAAGAACAGATCCCCGGTTATATCCTACATCTGGAAATGGACCGTTTTTTTCAGATCAGCACTGTCCATGAAACCAAGCCCTTCCCAAGTGCACCCTGAAGGCGTGCTGTGCTTAAAGTTGATTTCCCAATAGCAAACCAAAACAGGAACCGTTTGTTTACACAGTGACTATGCAGTTTCAACTTACATCAGAATACAAACCAACGGGTGACCAACCCGAAGCCATCCGCTCGCTGCTGGAAGGTCTCCGCGACAAGGTGCCCTATCAGACGTTGCTGGGTGTCACCGGCTCGGGTAAAACCTTTACAATCGCCAATGTAATCGCTCAGGTGAACAAGCCCACGCTGGTGCTGAGCCACAACAAGACGCTTGCGGCACAGCTCTACAGCGAGTTCAAGAGCTTCTTCCCCCATAATGCGGTGGAGTACTTCGTCTCCTACTACGATTACTACCAACCGGAAGCTTATATTCCCACCACCGATACTTATATCGAGAAAGATCTCTCAATCAACGATGAAATTGAGAAACTAAGGTTGGCAGCCACCTCCTCGCTGCTCTCGGGACGGAACGATGTGATAGTGGTCTCTTCAGTTTCCTGCCTATACGGCATCGGCAACCCCGAGGACTTCAACAAAACCACCATCGAGGTCACTGTAGGGCAGACAATCGAGAGGGATAAGCTGCTGCGTTTGCTGGTTAACAGCCTCTACTCGCGCAATGAGACAGCCGATTACAGCCGTGGAAACTTCCGGGTGAAAGGAGATACGGTGGATGTCTTCCTTGCCTATCACGATTACATCATACGCATCATATTCTGGGGTGACGAGATCGAGAGCATCGAATCGATAGACCCGCTCACTGGTGTCACCATGGAGCGGTTGGACAACTACCGAATCTTCCCGGCCAACCTCTTCGTAACTACGCAGGAGCGGATCAACCGTGCCATAGATGAGATACAAATTGATCTGGGCAAGCAAGTGGATTTTTTTCAGGAGATTGGCAAGCCATATGAGGCAAAACGACTTTATGAAAGGGTGACCTACGACCTGGAGATGATCAAGGAGATCGGTTACTGTTCCGGCATTGAGAACTACTCTCGTTACTTCGACGGACGTGATCCCGGCACACGCCCTTTCTGCCTGCTGGACTTCTTCCCGGAAGATTACCTCACCGTGATTGATGAGAGCCATGTCACCATCCCCCAGATCAGGGCGATGTATGGCGGCGACAACTCACGCAAGAAGAACCTGGTTGAGTATGGCTTTCGCTTGCCGGCGGCCATAGACAACCGTCCCCTCCGCTTCGAGGAGTTTGAGGAGCTATCAACGGAGATCATCTTTGTCAGTGCCACCCCTGCCGACTATGAGCTGGAAAAGTCGGAGGGGATCGTGGTGGATCAGCTGATCCGCCCTACCGGTCTACTAGACCCGCCCATTGATGTGCGTCCGAGCCTCAACCAGATAGACGACCTGATGGAAGAGATTCAGCTGCGCGTGGAGCAAAATGAGCGGGTGCTGGTCACCACCCTTACCAAACGGATGGCGGAAGAATTGACCGAGTACCTGGCGGGGAACAACATCCGATGCAACTATATCCATTCCGATGTGGAAACACTCGAGCGGGTAAAGATCATGGAGCAACTGAGGGCCGGTATCTTTGATGTGCTGATAGGAGTCAACTTGCTCCGTGAGGGACTGGACCTCCCGGAGGTGTCACTGGTGGCAGTTCTCGATGCCGACAAGGAGGGGTTCCTCCGTTCCCACCGCTCACTCACGCAGACTGCCGGTAGGGCGGCCCGCAATGTGAACGGCAGGGTGATCTTCTATGCCGACAAGATCACTGACAGCATGCAGAAGACCATCGACGAGACCAACCGCCGACGCGAGAAACAGATGAAATACAACGAGGAGCATGGCATCACACCGCGTCAAATCAAACGGTCCCTCTCCTCGGCATTGAGCAAGGAATACACTGCCTCAGCCGAAGCCAGGGCTTATGTTGAGCCGGACTACTCCTCCATGGCAGCCGAACCGCTGCCGGAAATTGCTACCACAGACGAGCTGAAGCTCAAGATCGAACAGACCCGCAAGGCGATGATGGCTGCCGCCAAGAAATTGGAGTTCCTGGAAGCAGCCCAGCTGCGCGATCAGCTGGTGATGCTGGAAGAGAAACTAACGGCATCTAAAAGTTAAAACATACAACTATAACTATAACCAATGAAATCAGACATTCAAATTGCACGAGAGACGTCGCTTAAAAAGATCAAAGATGTGGCAGAGAGCGTGGGCATACCACGTGAAGAGGTGATCAGCTTCGGCAGGCACATGGCCAAAGTACCGCTCAGCCTGATAGACCAGAAGAGGGTAGAGCAGAGCAACTTGATCCTGGTAACCGCCATCACTCCCACCAAGGCTGGTATTGGCAAGACCACCGTCTCTATCGGACTGGCCCTCGGACTGAACAAGATAGGCAAGAATGCGATTGTGGCACTGCGCGAACCCTCTCTGGGACCTGTCTTTGGCATGAAGGGCGGGGCTGCCGGTGGCGGATATGCACAGGTGCTCCCCATGGAGAATATCAACCTCCACTTCACGGGCGACTTTCATGCGGTGACAACCGCACACAACACCATCTCGGCACTGCTTGACAACTATATCCTGCGGGTGCAGGGAACCGGCGATGAGATCAAGGATGTCCTCTGGAAAAGGGTGCTCGATGTGAACGACCGCAGCCTGCGCTATATTGTAACTGGTTTAGGCCCCGGTAACGGAGTACCCCAGGAGGCGGGATTCGACATCACTGCCGCGTCGGAGCTGATGGCCATCCTCTGCCTGGCGGAAGATGAAGCCGACCTGCGGCGGCGCATCGAGAACATCCTCCTCGGATACAAGCGCAATGGCAACCCATTCACGGTGAAAGACCTGGGTGTGGCCGGTGCCATCACCGTGTTGATGAAGGATGCCATCAATCCCAACCTGGTACAAACCACCGAGAACACACCGGCCTTCGTGCATGGCGGTCCCTTTGCCAACATCGCCCATGGCTGTAACTCCGTGCTTGCCACCAAGATGGCGATGAGCTATGGTGATTATGTGATCACCGAGGCAGGCTTCGGTGCTGATCTGGGTGCGGAGAAGTTCTTCAACATCAAGTGTCGTAAAAGTGGTCTTCGCCCCAAGTTGACAGTGATCGTGGTCACTGCGCAAGGTCTCAAGATGCATGGCGGTACGCCGGAGAAAAGTATCAGGGAACCGGATATGGTAGGTTTGAGAAAGGGACTTGAAAACCTTGAGAAACATCTCGACAACCTGGCGAAATTTGGCCAGTCGGTGGTGGTGGCATTCAACAAATATGCCTTTGACACTCCTGATGAGATTGATGCAATTAAAACCTTCTGTGAAGCACGTGCAGTTCCCTTCGCGGTGAACGAAGCCTTCACCGATGGAGGGGAAGGGGCTGTGAATCTGGCTCATGCCGTGGTTGATGCAGTTGAGAATGCTCCCTCCGGCGACTTGAAGTTCACTTATGCAGATGAGGATGACATCGAGACCAAACTGACCAAGATTGCCATGCAGATCTATGGTGCCCGCGACGTGGTGCTTGGTGAGAAAGCGCTGAAGATGTTGAAGCTGATTGAGGGTACCCCCCTTACGAAGATGCCTGTCTGCATCGCCAAGACCCAGTATTCCTTCTCTGCCGACCCGAAGTGGTATGGTGTGGCAAAAGATTTCCGCTTCAAGATCAACGACCTTGTGATCAATCAGGGATCGGAGTTCATCGTGGCCATCGCCGGTGAAATGATGCGCATGCCCGGTCTGCCGGCCGACCCGCAGGCGACCCGCATCGATATTGTGAATGGAGAGATTGAAGGGTTGAGTTGATAATAACGGAAAATTGTTTTTGCTCCGGTTTCATGTCATAGCGATCAGACCCACATCAGGTCGCTCATGATCCCGTCTGAGATGAAGATCCCCTCGCGGGTGAGGATCAGACTGTAGCTCTCCAGGCGTACCAGCTCTCGCTTCAGGTAAGGTTCCACGTTTCTCATGCAATGGTCGAGAAACTCTTTCCCGAAACGCTTTTCAAGTTCCTGCAGGTTGATGCCCCACATGGTGCGGAGACCGGTAAGGATGAATTCGTTGTATCGTTCCTCCCTACTCAGCAGCTCCATTTCCCGCTCAAAGTGACCGCTCTCGGTGCCTTTGTTGTAGCGGACGATGGAGCGCACGTTCCATGAGCGGCTCTCTCCGTCGTAAGAATGGGCGGATGGTCCAAGTCCGATGTAGGGGACATCTTTCCAGTAGGAGCTGTTGTGCCGCGAAAACAGACCTTCCTTACCGAAGGCGGAAATCTCATAGTGAACGAAACCCGCTGCGGTAAGCCGGTCGATCAGCATGGCGAACATCCGAGTACTGGTCTCCTCCTTCACAGGGGTTATCCTTCCAGCTTGTAGCAGACGGTGCATGCGGGTACGTTCTTCGTAGATCAGATGATAGGAAGAGATATGCTGAATATCCAGTGCAAGTGCCTGCTCAAGGTTTCGTTGCCATATCGCGATGGTCTGGTCCGGTAGGCCGTAGATGAGATCGATGCTGATGTTTTTGAAACCGTGTTGCTGGCAGCGCTTTACCGCATCTATCGCCTCCTGTGCGGTATGGCGGCGGCTGAGAAACTGCAGCTCCTTGTCATCGAAGCTCTGGATGCCAATGCTGAGGCGGTTGAAGGGGAGGGCAGCCAGCATCGTTGCATATTCCTCGGTGAGATCGTCGGGGTTGGCCTCTACGGTGATCTCTGCATCCGGCTCAATAGCATAGTGCTGGTAAAGGGTTTCGAAGATACGCTCAAAGTGATGTCGCTGCAGGCGGGAGGGGGTACCTCCTCCGAAGTAGATGGTGCTGATCGGTTCCTTCGACTCCTCCCTACGAACGGATGCCTCCACACAAAGTGCCTCCACGAAAGCATCTATGTGGGACTCGTTTGTACCCATGTAAAAGTCGCAGTAGGTGCAACGCGTCTTGCAGAAAGGTATATGGAGATAGATGCCGGCCACTATTCGGTAAGCTGTTTATAAGCCTTCAGGTACTTCTGCAGCCGTTCCAGATCCTTCTCCGTCACCTTCTCCCAGCGGCGGATATCCATGTTGTCGGTCAGGTCCAGCAGTTTCACCCGTGTGGCAAGTGCATCGGCCTGCACGCGACGGATCGATTCCTCATAGGGCTCCCCCTCACGACGGGTTAGCGCATCCACGGCTGCCACGATCTCCTGTGAGAAGCCTTCAGCAGTAAGTTGTTCCAGGGTCCACTCACTATCCTCCACCACGTCGTGCAGCATCCCTGCAATCTTCTCCTGCAGCGTATGTCCCCCGCTCATCACCCGGTAAGGATGCTCAATGTAGGGACGACCGTTGTGTGTGTCAAACTGTCCCTCATGGGCAGTGAGTGCAATCTCTATGGCCCGATGCAATTGTTCTTTCAGTGTCATTGTTTCTGCAATATTTCTTTGACCAGTAATGGCTCATCAGTGGTGATAAAATCTACCTTCAAGTCGATTGCTGTTTTGATATCCTCTGATCTGTTCACTGTCCATACGTTCACTTTCTGTCCCAGTTCATGCGATTCCTTTACCCATTGAGGACGCTGGAACAAGACGTTGTAATTGTAATCAGGTCCTGCTACCCCCATTGTGGAGAGCACTCCGGGTGACATATCCCCGTTCAGGTAATAGACCTTGGCTTGCGGATCAATCTGGCGTACCAAGTGCAGAAAGTGGATGCCAAAAGAAATATACTCCACCTTGTCCTGCAATCCGCGCGCATGTACCATTTCAATTACCTTTTGCGCCAGCTCCACTTCTCGCTCCTTCTTTTCGTGCGGCTTGAATTCGATGATCAGTTTTGTCTTTTTGCATTTCTCGAATGCATCCAGGTATTCTTTCACGGTTGGCAACGGCTCTCCGTTGGAAAGCTTTACCTGCCGTAAGATGTTGAACGGGGTCTCTTCCACACGCAATTGTTTCCCGTCGAGGGTGACTGTCGCATCATGGTTCACTACAGGGACCCCGTCGGCGGAAATCAAGATATCTACCTCAGAGCCGTAGACACCGATCGAGTCAGCTTTCATCAGTGCGGTGATTGAGTTTTGTGCCGATCCTTCGGTCTTCCAGAAGCCTCGGTGAGCAATGATTTCTTGCGATGTTGCACTGTTTGTGAACAACAGGAAGAAAAGCAACAACAACAATTCGTTTCCTTTTTTCATCTTCTTTTCAATTTTTAATTGAATTGATAAATATAGTACAATTCCCTATACCCTGCGGGAAAAAGTTATGAAGAATCCTTAAATGGAGGCAACAAAAAAGATCGCCATAATAGCGATCTTTTTTCCTTGAATGTTATAAGCTCTCTCCAAAGTCCTCCTTGAACTTGGCTATCAGTTTCTCAGGCCAGTCGCTCACCGGCTCCAGTCCTCCCATGAAGAAGCGTAGCACCGGTGGTTCATAGACGAAGCGCAGGCCACCGATCAGTTTGCGGTTGTCGTAGAGCCATTTCATGCGGTCTTCAACATACTTGATCTGCGACAAAGTGAAGACACGCCTCGGCACCGCCAGGCGTACCAACTCCATGTCGGCGTAGGTCTCGTTGCCATATTCATCCCGCTGGTTGGAGATGGAGCCACGCTCCATGCCCCTGATACCGGAGATCAGGAAGAGTGCTGCTGCCAACGCTCCTGCGGGGTACTCTTTCTGAGGAATGTGGTCGCACACCTGCATTGCATCCACGTGGGCACCCAGTACTCCTGCCGGCTTGATCATCGGTATGCCGTGTGCATCGAGCGCGTTCACCAGGTAAGCGATGAAGCTGGGGCTCTGGCTGATCATTGTCTCATCGAGCGTCTCATAGAGTCCCACTGCCATTGCCTCTATCTCGCGAACAGAGATGCCGCCGTAGGTAAGGAACCCTTCAAAGAGGGGTACCAGTGCCTCCAGTTCGCGGTATATGTCGGGGTTGTCGGTGCAGATACCGCCGCCGCGCGAGGAGCTCAGCTTGCGGGCAGAGAAGTAGACGATGTCGGCCATGGCGGTCATGGTACGCATCACCTCACCCATGTTGCTTTCTTTGAATTCCTCCTCGCGCTGTAATACCAGGAAGGCGTTTTCACCGAGCAGGCTGGCATCGAGCACCAGCCGGATGTTGTACTTGTCGGCGATGGCCCGCACATCGCGCAGGTTCTGCACTGAGAATGGTTGACCCCCAATCAGGTTGGTCGACGCCTCCATTCGGATGTAGGGGATGTTCTTGGCACCATGTATCTTGATGATCTCTTCCAGCTTCTCGATGTTCATGTTACCCTTGAAAGGGTGGGAGGAGTTGATCACGTAAGCCTCGTCATAGAGCAGCTCGGCGATCTTGCCGCCATACTGGGTAATGTGTGCCATGGCGGTGGTGAAGTGGTAGTTCATCGGTACCAGGTTGCCCTTGCGCACATAGGCGTTGGCTAGGATGTTCTCTGCAGCCCTGCCCTGATGTACCGGCAGGTAGTACTTCTTGCCCAGCACATCCTCCACAGCTTTCTGTAGGCGGAAAAAGCTCTGGGAGCCGGCGTAGGCATCATCTGCCTGCATCATTGCAGCCAGCTGGTTGTCGCTCATGGCGTTGGTGCCGCTGTCGGTGAGCATGTCGAGGAACACATCCTTCGTGTTCAGCCGGAAGGTGTTGAATCCTCCCTCATAGAGTGCTTCAAGTCTTCTCTCGATAGGTACCAGGTGTAGTTTTTGTACCACCCTTACTTTGTGCAGTTCCAGGGGGATGTTTTCCCCGTGATAAAATTTAATCTTGTTCATGATCGGTTAGATAACTGTTGTCTGATTGTATAATAATTGTTGTGTTAAGCTTTAATATTGATGTTGTTTCAGGTATTATTCCGATAAATGGAAATTCAAAGGTGCAAATGTAGGGAAATATATTATATTGACAAAGGTTTGGGTTTTTACTTTTTCTCATTTGAGCATGAATCGGTTGCATGATTGTCAATCTCCTGTCATTGGATGGAATTCCTACTCTATATCTTCATGATCCCCTCATTATCCCCTCATGAAAGTATGAGGGGATAATGAAGGGATTCCAACCGATGTCTGTCAATAATATATAAATTACAGAAACTTACATGCCGTTTTATTACGCGATTAATTATACCGAATTATTATTTGCCAAACTTGAATTTAAATTATTCACAAAGAGAGAAAGGCCCTTTGCGAAAAAACGCTATATTTGTGTGTTATAAAACTATCATTCATCAAAGACTCACAATTAAATTCAAACAAATCATGGAGAAACCCTATGTAATAGGCATTGATGTCGGCGGTACCAACACTGTTGTCGGCATTGTGGATAAAAGAGGTCAGATATTGAACAGCGGCAGCATCAAAACAGCCAAACATGCGGAGGTGGAGGACTATTTGGATGAACTGACCACGTTGATCAACGACCTGATCAGTCAGACCACTACAAAAGATCAGATTAAGGGGATCGGTGCCGGCACACCCAATGGCAACTATTTCACCGGCAGCATTGAGTTTGCACCCAACCTGAACTGGAAAGGAGTCATTCCATTCGCCCAGATGCTTGAAGAGAGTGTGGGTATCCCGGTAGCCCTTACCAACGATGCCAATGCGGCAGCCATCGGTGAGATGACTTACGGAGCTGCCCGGGGCATGAAGGATTTCATTGTGATCACCCTGGGTACAGGGGTGGGCAGCGGTATCGTGGTCAACGGGCAGTTGGTCTACGGTCACGATGGCTTTGCCGGTGAACTGGGTCATGTGATCATGCGCCGTCACAACGGACGTCTCTGCGGTTGTGGCAGAACAGGTTGTCTTGAGGCTTATACCTCTGCTACCGGTGTGGCCCGCACAGCGCGCGAGTATCTTGAGTTGAAACCCGATGCCCAGACGAGATTGCGCAATATTCCCATGGATGACATCACATCAAAGGATGTGTTCGATGCGGCGATGGCGGGTGATGAGATGGCGAAAGAAATTTTCCGTTTTACGGGTGAGATGCTCGGTGAAGCGTTTGCCGATTTCGTTGCTTTCTCCAGTCCCGAGGCTATTATCCTCTTCGGTGGTCTCTCCAAAGCAGGTGATCTGATCATGAACCCCATACGGGAAAGCATGGAAAAGAACCTGCTTGCCATCTTCAAGAACAAGGTGAAGCTGATGTTCTCCGATCTGAAGGAGAGTGATGCTGCCGTGCTCGGAGCCAGTGCGTTGGGCTGGGAAGTGAAATAAAGTAAATACTGTTTTCCGAAAGGCATATTTAAGGAATGTTACCAGCGGTGACATTCCTTTTATTGTAAAAAACAATAGGGACATTGAACGGAAAAGATCAATAGATTTTATATCTTTGTACTCCTTTAGCAACTAACGTGTCAAAAAGAGAGTTGATGTCGCAGAAAATACAAACAGCCCTCATATCCGTATATCATAAAGACGGTTTGGAGGAGATCCTTCAGGAGCTAAACAATCTTCGGGTAAAATTTATCTCAACGGGTGGAACCCGCGAATTTATTGAGTCGTTGGGATATGAATGTGAAGGGGTGGAAGAGGTGAGTGGTTATCCTTCTATCCTGGGTGGGCGTGTCAAGACGCTGCATCCCAAGATCTTCGGCGGTATTCTTTACCGACGCGAGAACGAAGCTGATAAGAAGCAAGTAAAAGCTTACGATATTCCCTCCATCGATCTTGTCATCGTGGATCTCTATCCTTTCGAGCAGACAGTAGCTGCCGGGGGCAGCGAGGAGGAGATCATAGAGAAGATCGACATTGGTGGCATCTCCTTGATACGAGGGGCAGCCAAGAATCATAAGAATGTGCTGATCGTTTCATCCCGTGAACAATATAAGCCTTTGTATGACCTCCTCAAGGAAAAACAGGGCGAGACCGATGAAGAAGATCGACGTTGGTTTGCCAAAGAGGCTTTCAAGGTCTCTTCCGGATATGACTCAGCCATCTTCCGCTATTTTGATGAGAATGCCAACAGTGCCCTTAGGGTATCGCATGATGAGGGGAAGCAACTTCGTTATGGTGAAAATCCACATCAGAAAGGGATTTTTTACGGTGACTTCAACAAGATCTTTGATCAGATTCACGGCAAGGATATCTCTTACAACAACCTTCTCGATATCGATGCAGCCATCTCATTGATTGCCGACTTTGATGAGACGGCACTCGCCATTCTCAAAC
>Ga0123335_1002602_pt1 | contig 26543 bp, 24 predicted proteins | sample BiotimSIPDNA_2_FD_89707 | JGI IMG/M metagenome (GOLD analysis project Ga0123335, IMG submission 89707) | Anaerobic biogas reactor microbial communites from Washington, USA - Biogas_R2 time_0 SIP DNA | ecosystem: Engineered > Bioreactor > Anaerobic > Unclassified | place: Washington, USA...
ACAACCCTTAATCTGCCTGGAAATAGAAGGATTGCTCGGCAAATTCGATCAGACATTGATCGGGCAACACCGTCTCGTTGTTTTTCAGCAGCCGCCGCCCATCGACTCGTGTCCCGTTGGCGGAGCCGAGATCACAGATAAAGAAAGTGCCTGCGCGCCTGAGGATCCGTGCATGCTGACGGCCGACAGACGAGTCGGGGATGCATAAGTCGGATTGCTTTGGGTCTCTGCCAATGATGAACTCCTCAACCAGAATAAAGGCGCGCAGTCCTTCATTTTCCTCAATTGTTCCAGGTTTTCCTTCAGAAATCATAGCCATCCTGAAACCAGAATCGGGATGTGGCAAGAGAACCGTATCATCATCTTGTTGGGCGTTCTCCTGTTGTCCATCTGTCCAGATTGATGAGATGGCCTGGCTGAATCGTGATGAAAGTTTACTCAGGAGCTTCTTGTTTTTCAGGATCAGCAGGAATAGATCGCTGATGGCCAATACGAGTATCATACTGGTTAGGACAGGCTTGAGAAGAGCCAGTTGCTTCTGAGCAGCAAACAGGGCCAGACCGGCAGCGCCAACATGAAGGAAAAGCAAAGTGAAAATTGCAAACTTGAACAAGCCCTTTTTAAGATTATGGCGACCCGCTTGATGAACAGATACGGGTTCATCATCTGATGAACTGGAACTATCACATTTTTCGCAAAAATCAGTCTTGTCTTCATCCTGAAGATAGACAACCAGTTGGGACAGACTCGCAGAAGCCAGAACTTCGGATTGTCGGATTGCTGCAGGATCCCAGTGAAAAGCCTGGCCGAGCTGACTGATCAATGAGTTGATCGGGGACTCCTTTGTTCCGTTATTTGACGATCGTACATCGATGTCAGATGTGTCTTCCGTATAATTTTTAAATGGCCAGAAGACCAGGTAGAGATTGTCTTGACGATCTAGAAAAATCATGGCTGGATCAAAACAGAACTGATCAAGCGGCAGCAGATGATCAGAGGCATCCATTAATGATGTGCAAATCTTAATCAGGAGTTTTTTCCCCATATCAGGCGTTCTAATGTCCGGCTTGATCGATTCCAGAGATTGAAGATCCGTCAGGTCATAACAAATCTGTGGACCGTTCTGCTGCCGCAGGAAGCAAAAAGGGAGCCAGGCTGGGCGAAATCGCACCATCAGTTGAAGCTGAAAATCGATTGTCATACAGCCAGGTGAGGGACTGCCAATCAGCCATGTGTTACCTGATCTGCTTTCAAAAGACCATTTATATGATTCCATGAATCCGCTGTACCTTTCAATTGCTAGTCACCGATTGCAAGATCTTCGATAACGGTGTCGTTACCAAGAACAGTTTGTATCAGATTTGTCGCGTAGTCCGTTAGAGCCGTTCGAAAAATCAATGCAACAGACAGGAGAACGGCGATGATAATGACAACCTCCAGGGTTCCGAAGCCTCTCTTAAAAGAAGGATGAGTGGTTTTCACGTTTTTGAATCGTCTTCTCATTTGACGTTTCGACTGATCGATTGGTTGGCTAAGCATCATAGGTTCCTTTCCGGTATTGTAATACCTGTTGAAAAATAAGTACGATTTTTCTCAGAAGGATTGAAGACTGGCAATAGCGGGAAGCAGAGCAGACATCAAGACTGCAATCAGGCTCATCATCATCGGGATTAAAAGCCTGACACTTTGTTTTTGCAGCTGATGGCGTACAGCAGATCGATGCAGAGCCCATAAAGAGTTCGATTGCAGTTGTATCATTTGCAGAGCCTCTGTACCGCCAAGGCGATTGTATTTGATTAGAAGTAAAAGTGCTGTCTGGATTTCAGGGATCGGACAGTCAGACAACAAAATTTCCAGAACGGCTGAAGCGCTCTGACCAGCCTGCAGATGTTTCTGAATAAGCATGAGATCCGATTGAACTGACAGATGTGTTTTTTCGCTTGTAGTTGACTCGAATTGCAGCGCCTCACATGAAATCCTCAGTGAACGATCTAAGGATAGGCCGGTCTGCAGGAGAGCTGACCATAAGTTCAGGAGAACGGGATAATCTTTGCTGATTGCATCAAGCTTTGTCTGATGGAGATTTAACCACTTCATATCTTGAAGCCAGGCGATCAACAGAGGCAGCAGAAAGACAAGCGGCCAGAGAACAGGCATTTGCAGGATGATGACAACAGCCGGCAGCATCGAACCAATTATCAGATGAATCTTTTGCGTAAAAAAAAGCTGTGTCCAATCGCTCTTAGAATCCGGATTGAGATCATGCGTCGTACCCAGATCGATAATGACACGAAGCAGCCGGGCACCATAACCAACTGGCAGCAAGTCACGATAACAATGGTAAAGACAGGCAGACAGACATTTTTCAATGCGCAGCACTTGATGTTTACTTCGATACGTTTTCTGGTCAGATTTTTTGCTTGATAAGGCAAAGGTGGATAAGGATAGTGTGAGTATACCTGCGGTTAAAGCAAACAGACAGGCGACAAAACGGCCTAAGACTATTGGTTCGCCCGATGAAGCCGAATTCCAAGATGTGTTCAGAAGGCCAGTGACCAGAAAAGGCATGAAAACCAGAATGGTTGCTTCCGTTCGTCTTTGTACGGTGTCTGACCGAAGGTTCTGATGCATAGCCAATTGCTCAACAATGTACTGCAGCTGCTGTCGAACGAAAGGTGCTACGGGACTTCCATGTGACTGGATATCCGGAAGAATTCTGAAAAAGACACCTGCTTCCGGACAGATCATCCGCCTGGCGACACGTTGCAGTAACTCAGATGTCGGGCGGTGCGCTTTCAGCTGCTGGTTAAGTGAAATCAATGATTTAAGAAAGGGAGAGCGTTCTTTCAGCATATGTGTAAGACTATTTATGGTTTGATTGAAAGCATGTTCAAACGTAGCGCCGGAGGATAATTCTGTCAGCAGCAATTCTAAAAACCATTTATATTGTTCTCGCGCAGCAAGAAGTTTACGATCTGCCTGTTTTCTTTTTATTGCATGGAGCAGAAACGGTGCAGCTATACCGGACACCAGCAATCGAAGAAACGTATCATCGCAATAAAAAGACGATCCGATCCAAGTCAGCAGAAGACTGATGGGAGCAAAGAAGAGCGTGGTTCGAGCTGCCTGTATAATATGCCGTAAAGAAACGTGCGCCGTCTGAGTTTTGGCTCCCTCATTAGATGTGGCCGACATTTTGCAAAATACCTCCTGATGAGCGAACAAAGAGAGGCGATATCGAGAAACTCCCTGAATCGCAGGGTCTAATCGCTGCAATTTCCTGGATTTCCCGACCCCCTTTTTTGTTGCGGTGCAGATGAATCATGATATCGATGGAAGAGGCAATCAATGAATGAATGGCATCCCAAGGCAGTTGGATGCCCATTAAAACCATCAGCGCAAGCCGGTTCAGCATATCAGAACATGAATTGGCGTGCCCGGTACTCAAAGATCCCGGGTGACCGGTATTCATGGCCTGAAGCATGTCGAATGCTTCAGGTCCGCGCACTTCTCCAACGATGATTCGATCGGGGCGCATGCGTAACGAAGATCTGATCAGGTGAGATAACGTGACTGCTCCCTGACCGTCCGGCCCCGGCTGACGTGCTTCAAGCCGGACCCAGTTTGGCAGGCAATGTAAATTAAGTTCTGCGGCATCTTCAATTGTGATGACACGTTCTGATTGAGGAATCAGCTGGGCTAGAATATTGAGAAATGTTGTTTTTCCAGACCCTGTTCCACCACAGATAAACAGGTTGAGCTTATTGACGATGGCTTCTGCCAAATATTCGGATGCCTCCTGTGTGATAAAATCCTGCTCAATCAGTGATGATAAAGTCGGTTCAAATCCTGTAAATTTTCGGATCGTCAGAATAGGGCCATCTGGTGCTACAGGCGGAAGGGCAGCATGAACGCGGGAGCCATCAGACAGGCGCATATCAGCAAGCGGCTTGCTTTCATGAATCAATCGGTTCGCACGACCGAAAAAATTTGTGATAACACCTGTTAAGTGCTGCTCGTTATCGAAGTGAAGTCCCGACAGGAATAATTGACCCTTCTGCTCAAAAAAGATCTGATCTGGACCATTGACCATTATCTCAGTGATTTCAGTGTGATCGATCAGCGGTTGAAGCAGGTCAAGACCGCGCATTGCGTTAAACAGAGATCTGGCAAGTGATTGACGTTCTTTTAACGTATACCGGGTTCCGCTGGTATGACGCGTGACTGCAAGTACGATACACCGCATCAATGTGTCATCGGGAACACTTTCCTGACCATCCAGTGCCTGCAGGACCTCATCCGTCAGTTTTTGCCTGCTCAGTTTGTTGAGGATTGGCTGTTCAAAGATTGCCTGTTTCATAAAACCATCAGAGCAACACTCAAGCAAGTGGACGTGCGATCTGAAATCCTCCTTTACTTTCAGAGTGCAGTTGAACGGGATAACCGTTTTGAATAATCTGGCATCCCGCAGGCAAAGCGGCCATCACGGAAGCCGCTTCATACTGAGCTGATTGAGCAGCATACAGGTCATCATCAGGCCAGATAAATTCGCAAACATCACATTGAACCGCTATACTTCGTAACGTCGAAACCGGTAAACTGACACAGTCTATCAGACCGGTCATCTGTCCGGATGGATCCGATTGAATCTTCTCTCTAAAAAGTTGAACAAGACGGCGAATGAGCTCTGGATCACACGTGACCAGATCGTCAGAGCGTGCAGGTGGACGAAAACAAAGGAATCCGTCCGGCTGAGGATACCAGAAACGTCCGATATCCGAAGCCTTGATGGTGCCTTGTGATATTTCAAGCAGCAAATCAGAAAGGGAAGGCCCCTGTTTAACATGGCGGACCGCATACATGAGATAGGCTGGCATCAGTGGCAGATAGATGATCTGCCGCCCTGTCTGTACCAGACTGTGCAGTCGCTTGTGGTGATTTCGCGACACATCAGGGGAAAAGGAAGTCGAACACCAGAGCCGACAGGATGATGTCTGGTCATCGAATACACCTTTTTGATCAATTGATTTCGATAGACAGTCCTGCTCCTCTGCCGGTCGCATCTGTCCGTAGAAAAAATCGTGGTACTGCCTGGTTAGACGGCTAACGGGATCGTATCGTTTGAAACAGAAAGCGGTGGAAGAGTCAGTTATCCCATGTGATTGTCCTTCCTCCATAGGGCAGGACTCCCAGGCTTCCGGCCAGACGCTGGCCTGACTCAATTGTGCCAATTCAACAAAATCCCGCTTGTTATAAAGAAATAACGCTTGCTCCTGCTGTTCCTTTTGCGCTGCAATCAGCCGCTGCAAATCCTCTGAACGATGACATCTGTCGATTTGAAGTGCTGGGTTAATCTGATGAATTCGATTGGCCAATGCAGCTGTATAATCCATGTCAGCGTCAGCAATAATGAAGTTCATAAATGTCTGGCAAACCCCTTTGCTGTCCATCCGTAGTTGTCTGCTCGCCAAATCCTCCTCTCTTATTCACACGTTTCAACCTGTACAGCCAGTTTAGTCGACTTGATTTACTTTGAATCGTCTGACAATCAGACAAAATACGACAACAATCGAAGGAAAAAGATTTGATTTTTCGGGGTTATCTGAATTGCATAAACGACAATTAAGCCGTATATTCAATAGGTGAAAGAATCTGCTGACAGGTTGTTTGCCACCAGCAGTCTCACAAAAACAAAAATTTGAGGTGACTTATTCTATGGCCTATCAGTTTATTGACGAGCAGGCAATCAGATCGTATTGCGAGGCTGTCTTTGAGAAGTGCGGTTTTTCGACTCAGGATAGTCAGGACATTACAGATGTTCTGTTGACAGCGGATCTATATGGTATTGAATCACACGGTGTCCAGCGCCTGATTCGCTACTATCAGGCGATTCAGGAAGGCTCGATCATTGCAGAGGCACCCTGGGAAACTGTTTTTGAGACACCCCTTTCCAAAGTGATCGACGCACCTCGATCCATGGGCCAGATCATGGCGAAACTGGGCATGAATACGGCGATTGAAAAAGCAAAACAGCATGGCGTCGGCCTGGTGACCGTCCGTGGCACCAATCATTTCGGGATCGCCGGCTATTATACCCAGATGGCCGCACAGGCAGATATGCTGGGTATCTGCATGACCAATACAGAAGCGATCGCCGTTCCGACATTCGGCCGTAAAGCGATGCTCGGCACCAATCCGATCGCAGTCAGCATGCCCGCTGATCCGATTGATTTTCTGTTTGATGTTTCGACAACGGTTGTGACACGCGGCAAAATCGAAGTTTATAATAAGAATGAAAAGCCGCTGCATGACGGCTGGGCAGCCGATCAGACGGGTGAATCCTGCACAGACGCCCAGCAGGTCCTGAATCACATCATCGGGAAACTGGGCGGCGGCATCTTCCCTGTCGGCGGAGCAGCAGAAGAAACGGGATCCCACAAGGGATACGGTTTAGGTCTGATTGTTGAATTGTTTACATCGATTCTTGGAGGTGGTACAACATCGCCGCATGTCAAAAGAAGCGGTAATTCCGATACCACATTCTTCTTTGCTGCGATTGATTATGGCCTGTTTGGTGACAAAACCATCATTAAAAAGCGTATGAGTGAGCTGCTCGAGGAACTTCGGCAGAGTCCGAAGGCGGAGGGCAGAACACGGATTTATACACACGGCGAGAAAGAACAGGAATCGCTGCTGCAAAAGAAGCAGTCGGGTATTCCCATCAATGACAAGACACTGTCTGAAATGCGGATGATCGGTGAAACGCTGGCGATTGAGCCGACGATTTACAACCTGCAGGGTCAGCAGAAAGAGGTATAAAATATGAATGCACTTGAAATCATCGGGTTATCCGGACTGGTTCCGGTGTGCGTCATCCAGGACGCAGCCGACGCTGTGCCCACCGCAAAAGCCTTGCTGCAGGGCGAGATTGGCGTCATGGAGATAACGATGCGGACCGAAGCGGGAATTGATTCCATCCGCAACGTCGCGCAGCAATGCCCGGATATGCTTGTCGGAGCGGGTACAGTCCTGACGCTGGATAAATGCAAAGAATCGGTCGAGGCAGGTGCCCGGTTCATCGTTTCACCCGGGTTCAACGAAAAGATCGTTGACTGGTGTGTCAAGCATCAGATTCCCATCACGCCGGGCTGTGTGACACCGACCGAAATCGAAGGTGCGCTGGCCTACGGGATCCGGACGGTTAAATTTTTCCCGGCGAATATCTACGGCGGGATCAAAGCCTGTAAAGCCCTGTACGGACCTTACCAGTCAGCCGGTGTCTCGTTTATTCCGACGGGCGGAATCGATCAGAGCAATCTTCGGGAGTACGTGGACCAGCCATACATCCATGCGGTCGGCGGCGGTTGGCTCTGCAATACCAAGGATGTGGTCAACCATCGGTTTGACGCGATCGGGCAAACAGCTGGCGAGGCCGTTGACCTGCTGCTCGGCTTCACCGTGGAGTCTTGTACGTTAGCCGAAAAAGAGGCTGGTGCGATCGATGCGTTCAAACAAAAAGTCTCACAGATTTTTCACTTGTCGGTTGAAGAGGACCAGATCGCTGGTTCAGTGATTCATGAACCGGGACAATCGGAACAAGGACAGCTTGTGATCCGGACTCATCAAATCAACCGTACGCTCTATTATCTGCATAAGCGCGGCCTGATCACTCAGGATACATTCGAAAAAATTTATCCGTGCCGGGACAAATCATGTCTGCTGGCGGATCATGTCATCGACAAGACCACCATTAAACTGATTCAACCAGCCCAGCTGTGACAGCATATTCTGGGCTATAAAGATATTATACGAGGTGATCGTTTATGAAAGTTGTTACATTTGGAGAAATCATGCTTCGCCTGAAAACCCCCGGTTCTGAACGTCTCCTGCAGAGTCCGGTTCTGGAGGCTACATACGGCGGCGGAGAGGCCAATGTCGCTGTTTCGCTGGCCAACTATGGCATAGAAACGGAGTTTGTCACGGTTTTGCCGGACAATGAACTTGGGACAGCCTGTCTTCAGGAACTGCGCCGCTTTTCAGTCGGCACACGACACATCCAGCAAGGTTCTGGCCGGATGGGCATCTATTATTTGCTGGCTGGTGCCAACCAGCTGCCCAGTAAGGTGATCTATGACCGCAGTGGTTCCGCGTTTGCTTTGGCTAACGTCGGCGACATTGACTGGCAAGCCGCTTTTCAAGGTGCTGACTGGTTTCACATCACAGGCATCACACCGGCTATTTCGGAAAACACGATGCAGTTGTCCCTTGAAGCGGTGCGAAATGCGAAAAAACTGGGACTGACCGTCTCCTGCGATCTCAATTATCGGAACAAGCTGTGGAAATACGGCAAAAAAGCACCGGAGGTCATGGCGGAACTGGTTCAGTTTGTTGACGTGCTGATTGCCAATGAGGAAGACTGCCAGAAATCGCTTGGCATCAAGGCAGAAGCAGATGTTCAGAGTGGTGAACTGAAAACAGATGCGTACAAGGCTTTATCCGATGCCGTTCTCAAGGCTTATCCCAACGTGTCGATGATCGCCATCACACTCAGAGAAAGCCAGAGCGCAGACAGCAACGACTGGGCGGCCTGCCTGAATGACCGGAAGCAGTTTTATCTCAGCAAGAAATACTCAATCCGGGACATTGTTGATCGTGTCGGCGGCGGAGATTCTTTTGCCGGCGGACTTATTTACGGTTTGAATACCTATGCAGACAAAGGCGACGCGCTGGCATTTGCCGTCGCAGCCAGCTGCCTCAAACATTCGATTATGGGTGATTTCAACCGGGTTGCCGTATCTGATGTGGTCAATCTGATGGGCGGCGATGCGAGCGGCCGCGTGCAGCGTTAAGCTGGATCGACAGCGCTATCAGACCGATTCGCCGATTGAAACCAGTGTCCGGATCAGCTGCGCGGCATCTTCTTTCGTGACCCAGTAATGGGTCACCACGCGAAATACATGATCATCGGCTTCGTTGATCAGGATATTCCGTTCGGCCAGCTTTTCGACGAGTTCTTGTTCGGAGAACGGGAAACCTGTGAGCCGGAAAAAGACCATGTTAATTTCCGGTTCAGCCTCAAGACGAAACCACTTCGGATAGCGGCTCAGTTCGTCATAGATCCAGCGCGCCAGGTCATGGTCGTCCGCCAGCCGCTGACGCTGTTCCTGCAGGGCGAGCAGACCTGCTGCTGCCAGGATGCCCGCCTGCCGCATACCGCCGCCGAGAATTTTTCTTTTGCGGCGAGCCAGCGCGATGACATCACGAGGGCCGGCCAGTAAGGACCCAACCGGAGCGCAGAGCCCTTTTGACAGGCAAATCTGCACGGTGTCGACCATCGACGCTATTTCTTTAGCCGTCAGCGAACCGCCGGCCTCAGCATTAAACAGCCTCGCACCATCCAGGTGGATGGGTATCGAATAGCGATCTGCGAGTGCGCGGACTGCAGACAGATAATCGGATGGCAGGATACGACCGTCAGAATCAGCATTTTCCAGGCAAATCAGAGCCGTCCGCGGACTGTGAATATCCTCAGGGTGCTTGCGGATCGTCTGTTCGAGCTGCGTGAGGTCCATCAAACCGTTCTGCACAGGCAGACAGCGCAGTTGAGCACCGGAAAGGATCGCAGCGGCACCGGCCTCGTGAACGACGATATGTGAACGTTCGGATAGAATGATTTCGTCGCCCCTGTTGACCTGAGCCATGATGGCCAGCTGGTTGCCCATGGTTCCGCTCGCTGCAAAAAGGGCAGACTCCTTGCCAAGTATATCGGCCGCTGCCGCTTCCAATTCGTTGACGGTCGGGTCATCGCCATAGACATCGTCGCCGACTGGAGCGGAAGCCATCGCTTCGCGCATGGCGGGCGTCGGCCAAGTTACCGTATCACTGCGCAGATCAATTCTATTGTGCATCATAGTAGGATTCCTCCGTTTGATTCTGTCTGTTAACTTACGTTTATAATATGATCCGGGCAGGATGTCAAACAGAACGGGGTCTGAATTGTCTATCAATCATACAGTCACACAATTCCCCGAAACATGTAAACGGGTTGTCATGATAAACCCTGTCGAGATGCCGGACTGCGTGGTATGATAGGAATCAGCAAAACGATTGGAGTCAGATGCGACGTGAACAAGAATCCAACGAAAGAGACAGACAAGATCAGAAATTCAAGTAGTGTTGGCACGTGGGTGCTGCGCGTTTTTCAGGGCGCGATGGCCGGTGGTGGTGCCATATTACCGGGCGTCAGCGGCGGTGTCCTCTGTGTTCTGTTCGGTATTTATCAGCCGTTGATGGCTTTATTTGCACACCCGATCCGGACGCTGAAAACCCGCTACCGTTTTTTTATTCCGATTTTTATCGGGGCAGGTCTCGGGTTTCTCGTGCTGGCTCGTCTGGTTGAATGGCTGTTTCGCACTTCTTCAATCCTCGCCTTGTCGCTTTTCATCGGCTTGATTGCCGGAACCTTACCCTCCCTGTTCAAAGATGGCGGCAAGCACGGGACGACGCGGGGCACATGGACAGCTTTCGCAGTCAGCCTGATTGTTCTGTTCACAGGATTATCCTATCTCCAGACGCATACAGGAACAGCCATTACGCCAAACGGCTGGTGGTTTTTAATGTGCGGCGTTGTCTGGGGATTCAGTCTGGTTATTCCCGGTTTAAGCTCGTCTTCCATCCTGATTTTCATCGGATTGTATGAGCCGATGGCCGCTGGTATAGCCAATCTCGATTTTTCGGTTATTCTGCCGCTGGGTGCCGGTATCGCTGCAACGGTACTTCTCTCCGCACGCCTGGTTCACTATCTGTTTGAGCATCACCATGCGCTGATGTATCACCTTATCCTGGGTGTGGTCATCGCATCGACGCTGTTGATTATTCCGACAAATTTCACAGGTATCAAGGATCTTGTGATCGCTCTGGTCAGCTTTGTTACCGGATTTGCCCTGGCCTGGGGCATGGATCGCTATGGCGAACGGATTGCTGAATCCTGAAAACCTCTGGTGGTGTTGTGTTCTGACTGCTGCGATGATAAAATTAAGGTGCTGGTGAAGCAGCAACAATTGAATGAAAGATCATCTCTTATCAAGAGTGGTGGAGGGACTGGCCCTGAGAAACCCGGCAACCGCGGCGAGCAGCGGTGCCAATTCCAGCAGGTGATAACCTGGCAGATGAGGTTTATTCGTTTACCTCTTTGCCCAAAGAGGTATTTTTTTGCACAATAGAGATATCAGGAGGCAAACAGCATGAAAGAACAATGGCTTTTTACATCTGAATCAGTAACGGAAGGGCATCCGGACAAAGTCTGTGACCAGATCGCGGACGCGATTTTGGATGCTCTGTTAAGTGTCGATCCCGAGGCGAGGGTCGCATGTGAAGCTGTGGCAACAACCGGCATGGTGATGGTGATCGGAGAAATCACGACATCCGGATATGTGGATATACCCCAGATTGTCAGGCAGACCATCCGTGAAATCGGCTACACAGCCCATGACACAGGATTTGACGCAGATGCCTGTGCTGTTCTGACGTCGATTGACGAGCAGTCACCGGACATCGCACAGGGCGTCAACCGTTCACTCGAGAGCCGCCAGCAGGACGATCAGGAAGACCTGACTATCGGCGCCGGAGATCAGGGAATGATGTTTGGTTACGCCAATACCGACACCCCGGAACTGATGCCGATGCCTGTTTCGCTTGCGCATGCGCTGACGCGAAAACTTGCCGAGGTACGCAAGAGTAATTTACTTCCATTTTTGAGACCGGATGGCAAGGCTCAGGTGACGGTTGCTTACCAGGATCGCAAGCCGGTTCATATTGAAACGGTTGTTGTTTCAACACAGCACAGTGCGGATATCAGTTCGGCGGAACTGGAGAAGGCTGTGATCGAATCAGTCATCCGGCCGGTACTGCCAACGGAGCTCTTTGATGACAAGACCCGGATATTGATCAATCCGACCGGCCGCTTTGTGGTCGGTGGACCGCAGGGTGATTCCGGGTTGACCGGACGGAAAATCATCGTCGACACCTATGGCGGTATGGCGCGTCACGGAGGTGGTTCCTTCTCCGGCAAAGACCCGACAAAAGTCGATCGCTCAGCAAGCTATGCAGCACGTTATGTGGCAAAAAACATTGTGGCAGCCGGGCTGGCGTCAAGCTGCGAAGTCCAGCTGGCCTATGCGATCGGAGTCGCAAAGCCGGTCTCCATCGAGATTGAAACGTTTGGAACAGAAACCATCCCGGTCGATAAGATCCGCGAACTGGTCCGCAAACACTTTGATCTGCGACCGGCGGCGATCATCAAAGGATTGAACCTGCGCACGCCGATCTATCGCCAGATTGCCGCATATGGCCATTTTGGCAGGCCGGACCTTGATTTACCGTGGGAACGGATCGATCAGGCGGATAATCTGCGAAACGATGCCAGACAAGTCTAAGCACAGTAAACGTGAGCCGGATCAAATGCGAATCCAGCAGGACTCGCCTGATCAGGAGCGTTCAATTGAGGGAACAGTTGCTGAGATCGTTTTTCGCAACCAGGAAAACGGTTATACCGTTCTAACCCTAAACGATAACAATGACACAACCGTAGTTGGAACGCTCCCTTTTTTATCACCTGGAGAACTGATACGTTTCAACGGCCGCTGGACCAGTCATCCGGATTATGGCCGCCAGTTCACCGCTGAAGGCTACGAATATTTGACACCACAGACAGAAACGGCCATCGAACATTATCTGTCAGGCGGTCTGATTTCAGGCGTCGGCCCTGTTCTGGCGCGTCGTCTGGTCGCGCGATTCGGTCTCGACACGCTGCAGGTGCTCCAAAACAACCCGGACCTGGCTGCTCATGTCAAGGGAATCAGCCGATCGAAAGCCGTAAAGATTGCCGATCAGTTACGAGAAAAGAAAGATTTCCAGGACTTGGTGCTTTTCTTATATCCACTCGGTATCGGTACCGGAAAGGCTCTGCGCATTTTTCGCAAATACGGAACGGAATCAATCCAAAGTATTTCGGAGAATCCCTATCGTCTGGCTGACGATATTTTCGGTATTGGTTTCCTGACGGCAGACCGGCTGGCCCGGCAGCTGGGCTTGAATCCCAAATCCGTTCAACGGATCAAGAGCGGCCTGCGCTTTGTTCTGACACAAGCTGCAAACCAGGGGCACACCTATCTGCCTGAGACTGTCTGGATTCAACAGACGGAGAAACTGCTCCAGACTGAAATGGATCGACCGCAGCTGATTGAAGATTGTCTGGCGGGGGATCCAACCATGAAACGGATCCAGATCAAGCCGGGAGATCGGCGTGGTGTGCTGACGGCTTTGCTCAGATCTGAGAAGCAATCGGCCATGCAGCTGAAGATCCTGTTGCGAACCCCGCCGCTGGTTTACGCACAACTCTGCAACCTGCAGCAGGCAGCTGATGCCGTTGAAGACAGCTCAGCCAAACGGAATCTGACTTTATCATCAGAACAGCGGGACGGTTTGATTCTAGCCTTGCGCGAATCTGTATCGATTCTCACCGGCGGACCTGGAACCGGCAAGACGACTATTTTGCGTCTCCTCTGCGATTGTATGGAGAGCCAATCTGCCCGAATTCTGCTGGCCGCACCAACCGGCCGGGCGGCGCGCCGGTTAAGTGAATCAACCGGACGACCGGCGCAGACACTGCACCGGCTGCTAAATCTGCAATACGTCCCCGACAATGATCCGTTCATGCCTTATTCGGCCTGCAGTGATCAGCCGCTGGAAGCTGACCTGGTCATCGTTGACGAGGCTTCGATGATCGATGTTTTTCTGTTTGACAGCCTGATCCAGAGCATTCGTCCCGGCTGCCGCCTGCTGCTGGTTGGTGACGCAGATCAGCTTCCGTCCGTCGGCGCAGGCGATGTGCTCAGAGACTTGATTGACAGTGGCCATGTGCCGACTGCTCGGCTGACCCGTGTCTACCGCCAGGCAGAAGAGAGCCTGATTATTCAAAACGCACATCGGATAAATCAAGGTCTCTGGCCTCAGCTCGATCAGACAAAAGACAGTTCATTTTTATTTATCGCCAAAGAAAACGCGGAAACGATCGCCGACGCGGTAGCCAGACTGATTGAAAAGATTTTGCCAGAAACGTATGGCCTCGACCCATTACAGGATGTCTTTGTTCTGACACCGACGCGAAAAGGATCGTCCGGGACGCACGCGCTTAATCAAAGACTGCAGCGTTCGCTGCTGCCGCCTCAGGCAAACCGGGAAGGTCTGACCGCGCATGGGTGCTTTTTTGGTCTCGCTGATCGTGTGATGCAGACCCGCAACAATTATGAATTGGTCAGTCGGAGCGGCCATGATCAGGAGACAGGCGTTTTCAACGGTGAAATCGGAACCGTAATTGCAGTTGATCAGGCATCTGAAAGTTTGCAGGTCTGCTTTGATGATGACCGCATCGTCACATATGATCGTGCCAGTCTGGATGATCTGGAGTTGGCTTATGCGATGACCGTTCATAAAAGCCAGGGAAGCGAATACCCTGTCGTCATTCTGGCTGTCGCCCCGGGTCCGCCGCAGCTTCTCACACGAAATCTGCTGTATACAGCCATTACGCGCGCTCGCGACAAATTGTTTCTGGTTGCACCAAAACGAGTGATTGAACAAATGCTGGCGAATCGTTCGTCGCTGAATCGATGGACTTTTCTGGCTGAACTGCTGCAGACAGATTTTGGATCATGACCTTTTTTCCGCCTGTCAATAACCTGGATCGCCTAAGTGAGAACCACGATTGGAATATCCTTTTCCCGCCGGTTTGCTGTTTTTGCCGGCGGATTGATCCGGCTGCACAATTTCCCAATATCTGCCGCAGGTGCCTGTCTGCTCTGCCCCTGCGTTTTGGTGCTGATCAGCAGCTTGATTTACCAGACAACCGCTGCGGGAAAATAAAGGGAAATGTTCCGGTATACTGTGCCGCCTTTTATCAGAAACCGATCAGCGACGCGCTGATCCGGATGAAATTCTCAGACAAGCCATCAATGGCACGTGCACTTGCAGCGCTGCTGCGAACTGTCGTCTGTTCTAACATTAAGAAGGTCGATGGATTTGTCGCGGTTCCACTGCATAAAAAGCGGCTTGCTGAACGCGGTTATAATCAGGCAGAACTGATGACCAGATTGTTGGCCGTATGGCTGAAAAAGCCGGATCTTTCAGGCGGTCTGATCCGGAAAAGGCTGACCGGCCGGCAAAGTGAGATCAAAGATCGCGAAGCCCGGTTGAATAATCCGAGAGGTGCTTTCGCCCTCAATCCGTTGGTCTGGCAGCGCTGGCTGAACGATACAAATAAAGCACCTCAGAACTGCCATATCGTCCTGGTCGACGACGTCCTGACAACCGGAGCAACCTTAAATGCGGCAGCACAGCCGTTACTGACCACCGGCTTTACGTTGAGCGGACTGGTTGTTGCCTCCAATATGCCGGGCCGGCGAATCCCGAGTCATGCCTCGAGCCGGTTGATTACTTGAGAAAACAACAGAAACACGTTATACTAAAGTTGCCTGGAATGTTCGTAACCTCTGTTTTTGAACCTTCGTGACAGAAACGGGAGCTTGGGTTAAGTGGAATACGGTCAGACCTCCCGGACTTCGGTCCGAGTATGGGGTAGACTTAAGACCACTGCAGGGCACCCACCTAGTAGTGATGCTGGGTGTCAAAAGGGGGTTCGACATCCCGGGCATTCTGTTTGACTGATAAAGGCTGCCGGAATAGGCAGGGATGGTGATCAACGGTTTGAAAGGCTTTTTTGATGACGCTCGTTCAATCGCTCAACGGGATCCGGCAGCATGCGGCGTCTGGCAGGTAATCTTTGTTTATTCCGGTTTTCATGCGGTCGTTTTGCATCGAATGGCTCACTGGCTGTTTCGGCATCACATGAAATGTATCGCACGTGCTTTGTCCCAGATCAATCGTTTTTTCACAGGTATTGAAATTCACCCCGGCGCGAAAATCGGCAGACGGCTGTTTATTGACCACGGCATGGGCCTGGTCATCGGTGAGACGGCCGAAATAGGCGATGATTGCACACTTTATCACGGTGTCACGCTTGGTGGAACCGGTAAAGACAAGGGGAAGCGTCATCCGACGCTGGGCAATAATGTTTTAATTGGTGCTGGTGCTAAGATTCTCGGCCCGTTTAAAGTCGGCGATTACGCGATGATCGGGGCAAACTCGGTCGTCTTGCATGAGGTGCCGGCTGAAGCGACGGTCGTCGGTGTTCCGGGCCGGGTTATCAAGCATGAAGGCCGGCCGATTCGTCACAACGTTGAGCTCGATCATGACAGCGCACCCGATCCGATTGAACAGGAAATCTGTCAGCTGAGACGCCGGATGGCTTCGCTTGAAGCGATGTTTCAGACGGATGTAAACTGTCAGGAAGCACCTGAAGAGCCGGGACAACAAGAGGAGACGAGCATAAAATGAGACCAATTATCAAATGACCGCTGGAGGGTACAGCATGTTACGGCTTTATAATACTCAGACACGTCATAAAGAAACGTTTACACCTCTGAACAACGGACAGGTGAAAATGTATGTCTGCGGACCGACTGTCTATAATTACTTTCATCTGGGTAACGCCCGGCCGTTTATAACCTATGATACACTGCGCCGGTTTCTTGAATTTTCCGGCTATCACGTTTCATATGTCCAGAATTTCACAGATATCGATGACAAGATGATTAACCGGGCTAATTCAGAAGAGATAACGGTTCAGGAACTGGCTGATCGGTTTATCCGGGAATATTTCTACGACGCCGATCGGCTCAATATTAAACGTGCAACGATACACCCACGTGCGACTGAAACGATAGACACCATCGTCGATCTGGTTCAGACTCTGATGGATAAAGGATACGCGTACGAAGCGGACGACGGGGTTTATTTTGATGTGTCCCGTTTTAAGCCGTATGGCCAGTTATCACATCACCGGCTCGAGGAACTGGAGAGCAGCGATCGGGAGATGTCATTTGACGCATCCGATAAGCGCAGCCGTATGGACTTTGTCCTGTGGAAAAAGAAAAAAGAACATGAGCCTTTCTGGCCAAGCCCCTGGGGCGACGGACGCCCTGGCTGGCATATCGAATGCTCCGCGATGATTATCAAGCATCTGGGTGAAACCATCGACATTCACGGCGGTGGTCAGGATCTGGTCTTTCCGCACCATGAAAATGAAATTGCCCAGAGTGAAGCCGCGACCGGTAAACCGTTTGTCCGCTACTGGCTGCACAATGGTTTTATCAACATTGATCAGGAAAAGATGAGCAAGTCAGCCGGTAACTTTTTTACGGTTCGTGATCTGGCTGAACATCACGATTATCTGGTTCTCCGGTTTTTTATGTTGAGCAGTCATTACCGGATGCCGATCAATTTTTCAGCTGAACTGCTCCAGGCAGCCGAAAACGGCTGGAAACGGATCCAAACCTGTCTCGACCATACAGCCTTTGTTGCAGCGCATGCGCCGCTGAAACCGGAAGGCGAAGGTATTGAAGCTGCCGCATCGCTCAGGAACAGCATACAGACCTATCGGCAGGCGTTTGTCGACGCGATGAATGACGACCTGAATACAGCTGACGCAATCGCAGCTGTGTTTGAACTGGTACGGACAGTTAATACAGCAGCCACAGTCGGCGGAATCGATCAGGAAACGTTGAAGGCCGCGACTGAAACGCTGCACCAGCTTCTCGATGTGCTGGGCTTGACGGAAACCAAAAACGAAGATGACGACGGCATTCCGTCCGACATTCTAGAACTGGTATCTCAGCGGACGGAAGCGAAAAAACAAAGAGATTTCGCTCGTGCGGACACGATCCGGGACGAGATTCAGAAGCGCGGTTTTTCAGTGGTCGACACACCGCAGGGACCAAAAGTGAGCGTGCAATGAACGTACCGATTGTCACCCGCGACTGGCGCGAAGTGCCCATCTCAACTTTGGCTTATATCGGTGACGCAGTCTATGAGCTTTATGCCCGGATTTATGCCTGTAATCATTGCCATGGCAAATCCGGTCAGCTGCATCGGCAGTCCGTCAGTCTGGTAAAAGCACAGGCTCAGGCACAAGCTGTCCGCAGGCTCATGCCGCACCTGAACGACGATGAGCTGTCTGTCTACAAACGTGGCCGAAACAGTCAGCCGGCCAGCCGTTCTAAACATGCGGAACCGGCAGATTATTTAATGGCAACCGGTCTTGAAGCGCTGATCGGGTATTTAAGTCTAAAAAATGAGGATCAGCGGCTGGATCAGCTGATGACGATGATTCTGGAGGAGACAACAGATGAGACCGGAGCGAAAGAAGAAACAGCAGCCACCTAAGATGGCCCGTTCGTCTGATGAAAGAAGTCAGAACAGGCCAGCAAAGCGTCCTGTCAGACAGAAATCAGCGTTCAAGGCAGAGCGTCCCGTCAGACAGGAAGCTGCGTTCGAGACAGAACGCCAGCCTGCAGAAGCGGGCTCGCTGGATCGTCTGGAAGGACGTAATCCGATTTTTGAGGCCATGCGCGCTGGCCGTTCGATAAACAAACTGTGGATTCAGAAACGTGAAGGCAAACCGGATCCCGTCCTGACCCGATTGATGAATCAGGTAAAAGCGACTGGCGTACCGATCCTTGAAGTTGACCGGCAGGTTCTTGATCAGATGTCGGAAACGCATGCCCATCAGGGCGTCATTGCCCAACTGGCTGCACATGAATATGCCGATCTGGATGAGCTGGTTGCATCGATCGGGGAACGGGGAGAGGTACCGTTTCTCCTGATTCTGGATGAGCTGAAGGAAAGCTACAATCTGGGATCTGTCCTGAGGATCGCTGATGCAGCCGGCGTTCATGGTGTGGTGATACCCAAACGGCGCTCAGTTGGTCTGGACGCTTCAGTTGGGAAAGCATCTGCCGGAGCAATGGAGTATGTCCCGGTCTGCCGCGTCACCAATATCAGTCAGACCATAGAGACGCTCAAAGAAAAAGGATTCTGGATCACTGGAACGGATGCATCGGCCGATCTGGATTACCATGAGGCAGACTGGTCCGGACCGCTGGCGATATTGATCGGCAGTGAAGAATCGGGACTCAGTCCGGTCTTGAAAAAGCATTGTGATTTTCTGGTTTCAATACCCATGCAGGGTCATGTCAATTCGCTGAATGCAGCTGTGGCTACCGGCATCGTAGTTTTTGAAGCGGCAAAACAGCGTCGTCAGAATTTGAACCGGCAGGTGTGATGTCATGGCAGAGCTGCTGGACGAACGGGTCTTGCTTGAGCAGGCACGAGAAGGAGACAGTGATGCTGTCGATCAGCTGCTGACCCGCTATAAGGATCTGGTACGCAGCAAGGCATCGCTGATGTATATGGCCGGTGCCGATTCCGAAGATGTGATTCAGGAAGGCATGATTGGACTTTACAAGGCCATTTGTGCCTATCAGCCAGAGAAGCAGGTTCCCTTCCAGGCTTTTGCGTCATACTGCATTCTGACACAGATCACTGATGCAGTACGGCGAGCGGCCAGACAGAAGCACCAACTGCTCAACCAGTCTGTTTCCCTGCACAGCCTGACTGATCCGGGGAATCAAAAGAGCCTGGCGGTGTCCGATGTGATCGCAGACACCAGAGAGCAGGATCCGGAGCAGCGATTACTTGACCGGGAACGTGTGTCGGATCTTCTGGCATTCATGCAGGCAGATCTGAGTCGACGGGAAAGGCAGTGTCTGCTCCTGCTGATCCAGAATCTATCCTACCAGCAAATTGCCGACATTCTTGATGTTTCAGTCAAAACAGTTGATAATGCACTCGGAAGGGCACGTAGGAAAATCCGCCAGTTCCGCTCAGATTTATCAGAGTCTGACAACCGGAGGTGATGCAGATGCACAGGTGGATCCGAAAATTATTGATAACCGTGATGATTGTATCGATGATCCTGACGACGGTCAGCTGCTCATCCGACACGGGTCTGTTCGGCATGCTGTCAAGCGAGCTGCGCGGTAACGGACAGCGCCAGCCGAGTGCACGAAATCTGACTGCCCATCAGCTGGTTCAGAAAATGGCTGATACCATCCGTAATCGAAGCGATGTCGCGGCGACGTTCAGCAGTATCCCGGAAAAGCAAAGAGGATCGGTCAGCCTGGACCTTTTCCAGCAGTATATTGCTTTATTGACCAGAGGCGTAGCCGGATCCATCGTGTCGTTCTCGCCGATGACTGAAGACGAATTCAGTGAGATTCAGGCGATTATGAACGAACGGGTACCAGGACAAAAGGACCAGATTGAAACGTTGAATGGCTTCTGGATCCACACAAAAGGTGTGGGTCAGTCTGAAGGACGGTTTGCGGTTTTTGTCGAGGCAAAAGAAGGAGAAGTTGCCACGCTGGCCGGGTGGTGGGTGGAGCAGCTCATTGCCCTTCAGCAATTTTCGGTTTTGTACTTCGACGCCCTGAGTGGTGGTGATCAGGAAGCACTGGCAGCTCTGCTCAAGGAAACGGATTTGCCGGAGTCAATCATCGATATTCGTGCAGCGAGGCTGATTGACTTTTACCGGAATAACATCAACTCCAGGCCGGATGAGTTCCGGCTGACGCACGCGCGGATTGACAGCATTGGATTTGAGGAGTTCGGTATCATCAACCCGGACAGGAGCCAATCCGTCAGCCGCAGCATAGAGATCCTGCAAACCGGCAGCGGCTTGTACCAGGTGCAGGATGTACTGCCGGAGAAAATTCAGATCTCCGATCTTCAGATTCTCTATGATGACAAGCTGCTGATGACGTTCGGGCAAATTCAGGATGGTGAAGACGCGCAGATCAGATCTGGTGAACTGGAGAGCATCATCGGTGAATCGCTGCTGCACGATAACAGTGTCTGCACAACTGCACCAAACGGGGTTCAGCGGATCAACCTGCAGTATAGGTCTCTTCGTCTGAAGGCTGAGGGAACATGCTTCCGCCACAGCCGTTGGAGCGGTACAATCACGGAAATTGAACTGGTCAGCACAAAATGCAGCACTGGTTCAGGACTGCGGCCGGGCGATTCGCTTGAACGGTTGCTGGAACAGTATCCTTTCGCGTTGGAATCGAATCTAATCATGAGTGGTGAGACTCCCCTTGGGCGGGTTCAGCTGCGCTTCAAGGTTGAAGATGACGTGATCCAAAGCATCGTGCTGTCCCATTGACGCGAAAGAATCAATAAAAGAGTCAATAAATCAGATGTCTTCCAAAAGCAGCTGTTTCAAACGGTTTTGTGTCTGCTCTGTGACACCGCACCGCAGCAGATAATCGGAAACGCTGCCGTAGTTTTTATATAAATAATCAAGGGTCTTTTCCATATAGACAGCCGGTGTGGTCAGGTAACGCTGATGATCAGATGGAATTTGATGCATGATCGTCTGAAACCAGGGCTGCAGGTTCGTTTCACTGATCTGGTAATCCGCAACAATGACCGAATCCGGCACATCAGCGAGCAGCAGAAGCAACGCTGAGATGAGTCCTGTCCGGTCTTTTCCGTGTGAACAGTGAAACAGGCGTGCACCGGACTGGTCACTGGACAGATGGTGCATCACACGCCCGATTGCCTGCTTGGCGTCATCCAGCATGTGATGGTACAGATCAACCAGCTCGGGGCGTTTATTGTTATTTTTGGCGTGATTTCGTTCGAGCTGATCGAACTTCTCATCGAGATCAGTACCCAGCAGCGAGATATTGACATATTCGATCAGAGGATGTCCGGATAACAGATGAGGCAGTTGGCTGATTTCAGCGGGACTGCGCAGATCAATGACCTGTGAGACCGGTATCGCCAACAGTTGATCGAGTTCATGGCGATTGAGCCTGACAGGTGCGTCAGAACGGAGAAATCGTCCATAACGGGTTGCCCTGCCGTCCCTGGTCGGATGACCACCCAGATCACGAATATTGTAAAGCGTCTGAAAAACCAAATTCTTGCCAGACTCATCAGTACCAGACATTCCATCTCTCCTTTTTTTGTAATCGTTCGAATCAACACAATTGGCATTTGCTGTTGCTTTCCGATAGAATTATATCATGAATAAACCAATGAAGAGCTTAACAGCATGGTAAACGTGAATGTCTGTTCAGGTATTACGGCGATCCGGGTCGACGCCGATGCCTGTCCTGTGGCTGTCCGTGATTTGATTATAGAAGAAGCACGCAGACGAAAGATCCATCTGGTTTTTTACATCGATGAGAACCATGAGCTGGAACCGGCTTACGGTCAGGTCAGGCAGGTTGGCCAGGGACGGGATGCGGTCGATCTGGTGCTTGTGCAGGATGTGCGTCAGCGGGATCTGGTGATCACACAGGATTATGGCCTGGCTGCGCTGGTTTTGGCGAAAAAAGGCACTGCCATTCATCCGAGCGGCCTGGTGTTCAGCGATCAGAATATTGATCGACTGCTGTTCGAGCGCCATTTGTCAGGGAAAATGCGTCGTGCCGGACAACGGACGACCCATCAAGGCAAACGACGTAAAGAAGAGGACAGGCAATTCGCCAACGCTTTCTATCGGGTTCTAAACGGACAGGTTCAGTTCGAGTGACAGCAATGGTGCATGCTGTTGTGCGCCATAGACATCGGTTTCGCCCAGATCACCGGAGCATAGAGGTCGCTTGATGGTAATTTTGATCGCCTTGGCCGGCTTAAAGGGAATGATGTTCAACACATCATCCGGCTGGAGCTGAAACAGACGGCAGACGGTGTCGGTGTTGATTGCATCGGCTGCGACAACCTTTTCAAACCAGTCAAGGCTCTTGAACATGATATCAAACGTCAGCTCATACGGGCCGGCGTTTTTGCTGCGAATAACGTCCGTGATATCAATTAGTTTGATGCGCATATGTCTCATCCTTTAAAAACGCAAAAGCAGTCGTTGGTCAGCTTATTCAGACATCTTTGAAGGTGACAGGGAAGGGCTCGGCCGGATCGGCGACAGCCATCAGGTGATAGAGACTGAACACGAACGTCCGGCCTGTTGAGATATCGCTTGGCGAATAGGGGAAGGCAAGGTTGCCAGCAGTCGCCCGCCGGCCGGGATAACCGTAGTGCAGCAGCGTTGAGCGGGCGAAGGAACAAATCGTATCTGCCTGATCCTGCGTGTCGGCTGTTGCTTCAATCACGATACCCAGCTCGTGGACACCTTCGGTTGATGGTGTCGGTTCCAGTACCCCCATCACACCATTTTTGCCATAAATGTTAAACCTCAGGTGATAAGTCCAGTTTAATTCCCGGAAATTATCAGCGACGCGTTCAGAGACTGCCTCGGTGATTTGATCGATCGCACTGATCATGATCGGATCACGGGCTCCGGCGATGGAAACGGTACGATAGCCGATCGGCCTGGCACCTTCCAGCTTGATGGTGTAGGGTGTGGCCGGAATCCAACGGGAGCCGCTGACCCGGACTGACGTATCCGTTTCCTGGATAAACGCACAATCTCTGAGATCAAGATGTCCGCCGGGTCCATAGAGCATATAGGGATTGCTCTTCTCATAGAGCGTGTGTGCCGCGACGGATTGGGTGGTGCAGGCGCGGATGGGATTGAGCGGCTCCAAAACAAAGGAATCTTCATAAAGTGTGCCAAACATGCAGTCAGACCCGCTGCCCGGTGTTGCGCAGATGGCGGCACATTCCAGGATCTTGCCAAGGTGCAGCGCCAGTGCCTGGTCATAGCCCAGCTTGATCGGCAACGCTGCAAAAATGGACGGATCATAAGCTCTGCCGGCCAAAATGACATCCGGATTTCCGTCTAAAGCGCGGATGATGGGTTCAACACCCATCTGGGCGACGATGTGCGTCGAAGCGTCGATGGCGTCAACAGTCAGCTCTGGCGCAGGATCGAGCGCGCTGATGTTGCCCGCCGCCAGTTCGTCTTTCAGACGGCTCTTCTCGAAATCAGCAGAAATCAGAGCGAGCTTAAAGTGAAGATTGTTATCCCTGGCGATCTCCAGCACAATGTCCGTGCACCAGTCAAGATGAGGTTTGGCACCGCTCCCGCCTGCTGATCCGATGATGATCGGGATCTTTGCCTTTAATCCCGCTTTGATCATGATCGTCAAATCGCGCTTGACGGCGGTTCGATTGGTAAAAGACTTGCCTGCACCCAGATAGTAGGGGCCGGGGTCTGTAGAACCGGCATCAGCGGCAATCAGGTGCGGATGCTTGCTCATACCAGCTTCAAAGGACTCAACAGGAAAGCCATACCCGAGCATCGCTGCTGCTGACAAAATTCGAAAAGGTTCTTTCATGGCGTACTCCTTGGCTGCTTGACAGCCGGATGATCCGGACTAAGTAATCATTGGCATTGTTCGTTATTCATATGACGTTTTTCCTGTTTCATTATCTCACGATGACTTTTTCAAATCCAGTGCTTTCCCCTTACTGAACAAATACTGCTTAAACGCCTGCGGAGACCGGCTGATGATCAGCTCTTCAGGAACGCCGGCCGCTTCAATCAGACCTTGTGACTGGTTCAGCTGACCGACCTTGACACTGACATGCGCATCGCTGCTCAGAACAAGGCCGACACCCTGTTTGACCGCTTCTCTGGCGATCTCCAGACAGTTATCGTAACTGCCCTTACGCGTCCCTTTGAAGGAACTGTTGTTGATCTCAATCAACTTGTTGTGATCCCGCGCTCCTTTGACGAAAGCTGGAATATCCAGCTCGAAGGCCGGATTGCCGGGATGGCCGATGATATCGACAAACGGATGCTCCATCACGGCCAGCATACCTTCCGTGTGCTGGAGGCGGTTTGTCGCGTTGATGACCAGATCATGGTAGCTGGCGATGACGACATCCAGTTTATCGATCCACGGTTTTTCGACATCGAGTCCGCCCTGATAATCGAGGATATTCGCTTCAATTCCGCGCAGTATCTCGACGCCGTACAGATTCCTGGGCAGCATCGTCAGCGCCGCAAAATGAATCCACTGAGGTCCGCCCGGCATGGCAAAACTGTGGTCGGTAATCGCAATCATTTTCAGTCCGATTTCAGCAGCCCTGCGCGCGTTTTCCTCGATGGTGCTGTAAGCGTGGCCGCTTGACAGCGAATGGATATGTAAATCGACGGTGTGGTTCATAGTCTATTCATTCCTTTCCAGACACATACCGTCTATTCTAGACGATCCCGCATGGAAACGCAAAGAGATCGACGCTTTCCGGCTCGTCTGACACCATTTCATTCTGTCGGCAGAAACGGTACAATAAGACTACCGTCACGGGATCAGATACGGAGGGATTCATCAATGAAAATTGGCTTTGCGGTTTTAACTCACGATGATTATTATGACGCTCTGGCACAGCAGCTGACACATCAGGCCATACAGACGTTGACAGATGCGGGCATTGAGCTGGTCGTATCTGATAGTCCGATCACATCGCAGCACGACGCTGTCCAAAGCAGTGTCTCTTTTCTGGGGCAGGATGTTGATGGTGTGATTCTCTTTTTATCATCCTGGATGGAATGTCCTGTTCCAATGACACTGATCCAGGAGCTCGGTCATCTGCCGCTGATGATGTGGGGCATACCGATGGTTATGGTTGATGGTATCCGGCAAAGCACCGGATCCTATGTTTCGTTTGCCATGTTCCAGGGCGTCCTCGATCGTCTGGATCAGCGCTGCATCCGGTTGCTGGGCGCACCGGACGACCCGGAGACGGTCCGACAGGCTGTTCTGTTCTGTCAGGTGTCTGCTGCTGCAAAAAAGATGAAGCGATCACGGATCGGATTGGTCGGCTATTCGGCGATGAGTATTTATCCCGGGACCTTTGATCATTTGCTGCTACGCCGAAAGATTGGACCGGAGATCGTTCACATAGACTCCTATTCGGTCATTAAAAGAGCTGAAAATCTGGATGAACAGTCTGTAGAGAACCAGATCAACTGGCTGCGCAGCCGCTCCCGAATTGATGATCGTGTGCCGGATTCGGCAATCAGCCGCGCTGCTGCCGTCACAGTGGCCTTACAACAGTTGACCCAGGAACTGGACCTAGATGGGATTAACGTCAAATGCCAGCCTGAGTTTTCCAAAGAATTCGGCTCGGTGGCCTGTGTCCCGGTTTCGTCGCTGGCGGACATGGGTGTGGTGAGCAGCTGTGAAGGTGATATTCCGTGTTCCGTTTCCATGCTTCTATTACATTTTTTGTCCGGACAGACAACCAGTTATGGGGATAGCATCAACCATGTTGATAATGTCTTGACGCTGTCGGCCTGCGGGTTCATGCCTTACAGTTTTGCTGATGAAAAGGATCGGCTGATTTGTCCGTTCATGCCGCATCCGGGATTCAAAGGTATACAAAACAGCTTTGTTGCCAGATCCGGCAAAATGACCATCCTGCGCATAACTGAAGGCGTTGGCTCCTATAAGCTCCTGCTGATGACCGGTAAAGCCCGGACAGACAGTCAGCTCCGTCAGGGAATCATGCCCAGCGTTGATGTCGATATTGACGGATCCATGCTCGAAGTTGTCAAACGATACAACGGACAGCACTACGCATTTGGCTACGGCGATTGGTCAGAAGCAATCAAT
>Ga0123335_1002603_pt1 | contig 26538 bp, 24 predicted proteins | sample BiotimSIPDNA_2_FD_89707 | JGI IMG/M metagenome (GOLD analysis project Ga0123335, IMG submission 89707) | Anaerobic biogas reactor microbial communites from Washington, USA - Biogas_R2 time_0 SIP DNA | ecosystem: Engineered > Bioreactor > Anaerobic > Unclassified | place: Washington, USA...
CTTTATCATCCTTATCAACAAATGTTATGTCAAATGGTAACGTATTCAGCATATGGATTAGTTCTTTTAACTGGAAAATTCCGCTTGGTAGTTTTATAGTTCCAGGAATATCATCAACAGGTTGCTCTGTTGTTTTTTCTGCTGAAGGAGGATTCCATCTTGGTACTGTATCGTACAAATAACCTATTTCAACAGATTCATTAGCTATAATTTTCCAGTCCTCCTGATTCAAGGCCTCCAGAAGCATTGGAAGCATTATATTTTCCTCTTTGTAAATCATTTCTAAAGTTTTTTCAATTGTGGATTCTATGAAAAGTTTAATCTCCCCACTCACAAATCCCGCTTCTTCTAGTTTTGTTATGGATTGTTTTATCATTCCCCTTATTTCGTCATCAACACCCCACATAACTTTTGGAGGTGCTGTTATTCCGTATTTCTCCATATATGGGAAAAGAAGATTTTCTTTTTTTGAATAGTGAATATCAATCTTTTGAAGCTGTTTCAGTCCATCTAAAAGCTTTTCAACAGTATTATCTAGTTTATCAAGATAAGGCCTGATGTTTTTTTCTATCCATGTCTCAATTATCCTGTTTTCTCTCTTAAGTATGTATACAGGATGTCCAGGCATTTGAGTCTGATCAGTTTCTTTATGAATATCCTCTATAGACCCTTTAAATACAGCTGCATGCACATCACATAGTTTCTGTATTTCACCTACCCCGACACCTTCAGATATTAGAGCCTGTTCTGCTGCAGATATCTCATTTGCAGAAACATTTTTAAATTCCTTGTCGAATTGTTCTTTTACTTCATCAACTGATTTTCCTTCGTGCAGCTGTGCAATTATGCTTTTGAGTGCTTTCTTACGGCGTTCCTTGTTGTTAATATACTCGCTCATATACTCCTCCTATTCAATAATGTCAAAGCCTTGTTCTTTCAATGTTTTTTTAATTACTGCTATATCAATTTTTCTCAATACTGCTCCTTTAGGTATTGTCATAAATCTTCCGGCAGTATTCAGCATTCCAGGTTTTACTATTTCATTAAATCCCAGATGCATCAGAATATCCAGCATTTCAGGATACTCTGAACATATATCATAAACTGTCCTTTTCAAATCAATTACTTTCATTGGTTAATCATGAGTCAGAAAAACTTTCATGCTCCTTTCCCTTTTGATAATTAAATTATATCAAAACAACTCCTGTATTGCTATGATAGTGAAATTTGCATATATATTAAAATATAAGCAAAATATTATTGACTACCTGATTACATATGGTTTTATATTATGTGTGAGTAAAAATTCTTAAATTCCGGATAAGCGCACTCAACCATTGCTGTAAAATTCGCAAATGGTATATAGTCAGGTATACTGTTTCCTGTGCCAAGGGCATAACCTTTAAATCCTGTAAGCTGTATTAATGACTTGCATCTGCTTCTGATGCTGTCCTCAGATTGTCTGAATATGAAATCAAGATCAATTCCCCCGAGTATAGCTATTTTATTACCATATGCTTTGTAAGCATCTTCGACAGGCATGATATTATCTTCGAATGAATGTTTCCCGTCATATTTCATGTCATAAATAATGTCATCCATCACATCCATAAGATTACCGCATGAATGAAGAATGGCTAAGCGATCGTTTTTATGAGCTATCTCAACTATTTTTTTATGGTATGGGAATATGTATTTTCTTAAATCTGCTGGTGAGAGCATGGTACCAGTTTTAAAGCCCCAGTCATCATTTGCCATTATTGCACCGACACAGTCATATTGTAGGCAGTTCTCGTAATATCGGACCATTCTGCATCCTACTTCATCACATATCTTCTTGAAAAGCAAAGGTTCTTCATACATCATTATGCACATATTCTCATAACCGACAAGCATCATGATATTTTCAAGAATGCCTCCAGGTCCGAAAACTATAACCTTCATTTTTTCCGGCATAATTTTTGCACACTCTTCCAACCTTTTATAGCTAGTTTTATCTGGGTCCATAAATGCATATGCTCTGAATGATGCTTCGTCATATATTGGATATCCCTGCCCTTCAGGAAAATGTGGAAAATCAAATTCACTTCCATGCAAAGTGATATAATCATATCCTGCCATAGACATCGCTTTTATATTCATCTCATAATTCCATGGGCAGTCCCATTCACTGTGACTGTGCATTCCAGATAAAATTTCTGAAGTCTTATTGTTTATATAGAATTCAAACAATGTCGGCCTGTCAGGTATCTGTTTTTTTAGTACTTTTACTATATTCTTAAAATCCGGCTGTCTCATGTCAGGCTTTCCTCTTATTTAAAAAGATTCTTTTCGCATTATCGTATAATAATTTCGCTTCTTTTTCTCTGTGAAAAAAATATTCATCATAAAATTCATATGCTGTATCCATATTTATAGGTATATCGCTACCAAAAACAATCTTCTCCTCATTAATTCCAAGTTTCTTGTAATCATTATAAGTGATCCATGAGACATCTCCATACAGATTTGGTATATCATTAATAAACTGTACAGCTTCTTTATGGTCCGTCATGAGGTCCATATGAACCGCTATAAAATCTGCACCTGGATAATAACCACATATTTCAGCTAAATACCTGCATTCGCAAGCATATCCTGTTGCAGTATGTACCGATACTGTTAACCTGTTTTTATCGGCAAACTCAAGGTAAGGCTTAATCTTATTATCATTTATGCACATAGATGATGTGAAAGGATGAATTTTCAATCCGAGTATTTTATCCCGATTAGAAGTTATAAACAAAGCTATATCTTCATTCATTTCCTCAAACTTAGGTCTTATCCAGTACTGCATATACAGATTACTAAAGCTCCTAATTTCTCTTAGAAGCTTACTATTAGCTTCTATACTGCTATTTTCGAAATGCTCATCATATAACTCAGCATTTTCAATACTGGAAATTACAGCTACATCAACTTCTTTCTTTTTCATAAGCGAGCAGACATCCTCAAGACTCATGCTAAAGGTGTTAATACTGCCATAATGCACATGCGTATCTATTATCTGCATAAAAACCTTTCTGTTCACTTTTAAAGGGCAGTAACTTCCTGCCCTTTATAAGTTACTTTTTACTACCTTTTTACAACAGTTATTGCATGGGTCTGAGGATCAAAAGTTATATGGTAAGTGGCTGATGAATCAGGTTTTATAACATTCTGCGCTCCAGATCCGGATATCATGTATTGTTCTGCAGCACCCCAGGAAATATAGTCATATTCGCTGTTTATTGCCATATAGCATTTAGCGCTTAAAATGACATACATTGTTGCACCTGCTTCTTCGGTTCCCTTAAACGCTGGAACTTCAATTGAAGCCTCATATTTCCCAGCACTGTTCAGAGTCATCGCATAAGAACCCTCTTCTGAATAGTCCCAGTCCTTTTTTAATCCGAATGATGTAGTGAAATCGCCATATATCCTTGGTTCAAACGACTTTGCCATAGTGTTATCATATATCTTCTTTGTTTTTGCATCAAACACTACTGTCAGTTCTCCTTTGTAATCACCAGATATAAATATCGATCCTAATCCTGTCGGATTTCCATCAGCATCATAATATACTGCTGCAGGCTGCAGATCATATACTTCTGTTCCCCATGCTTCATCCCAATTCCCTGCTGTCACTTTGTAGTAATGCTGACCATATACAGAATCTGGAGTCAGATTTTCTGCATTTACTGTAAAATAGTAAAGTTCAGCATCTGGCATGCTTTGTTTGAGCATGCTTTCCTCACTTACCTTCTGCATTTTGTATGCCTCGTCTGCGACATTATAACCATTAAAGCTTCCGGTAAGGTAATATACCTTCTCAGCCTCTTCTTCAGGCTCATTTGAACATCCAAATAAGCTCACAGACAGAATGCATAATCCAATAATAAGGGCAAGCAATCTGATATTTCTCTTCATTTCAATAACCACCTTTCTAGTTTTTTATGCAAATCGCAAAAGACATAGCTTTTATACGATTAATGCTTGTGTTAACCTTCCTGGTTTCCGGATAATGAAATAGAAGTTTTCTGTCATTTATTTCTACATCCTTATCCGAGAAATTCACATACACTTCAATAGTCTGATCAGGAGTGGTTCTTTCAAAACATATAATTTCTTTGTAATCCAGCACAGGTTTTACTTGTCCAGACTTAAGACATGAGTATTTCTGCTTAAGTAAAGCTAATTGCTTGTACTGACTGATATGAACTTCAGATATTTCATCCCACGGCATAGTTCTTCTGTTGTCCGGATCCTCCGCACCTAAAAGGCCAATCTCATCTCCGTAATATATAAGGCCGATTCCCTGATAAGAAAGGGTCATAAGCAAGGCAAGTATGGCTTTTTCTTTACCTATAACAGAAGCTGCTCTTTTGGTATCATGGCTCCCGAGAAGATTTACGAGATAGTTGTATGACATAGTCTTATATAACATATTATTTGAAGCAATTTTGTTCCAGAAAATCCCTGTATCTATTCTGCCCTCAATAAAATCCAACAGCCACTTTCTGTATTTGTAGTTAGTTACAGTGTGTATCTGATCGCCATTCATCCACCTGGATGCATCATTCCATATTTCCCCAATGATTAATGCTTCACTATTCGCTTTTAAAATTTCAGTACGGAACTGCCTCCATAAGCTTACAGAGACCTCATCAGCAACATCCAGCCTCCAGCCGTCTATACCAAGTTCCTTTGTCCAATACACTGCTGATCCTACAAGATAATCGATTACTTCTTGGTTAGAAGTATTTATCCTGGGCATTGTTGGTACACATCCTGCAAAAGTGTCATAATTGCATTTTTCAATCCTTACAGGATAATTGTGAATATAAAACCAGTCTTTGAATTGAGAGTCCTGACCTTTTTCAACCACATCTAAAAATATTTTATTGTTGCTGCTCATATGGTTAAAAACACAGTCCAGAACTATCCGCATGCCTTTTTTGTGTATGTTTTGAATAAGTTCGCTCAGGCATTCTCTTCCTCCGAACATCTCATCTATCGATAAGTAGTCTTCAATATCATACTTATGATTAGTCACTGAACTGAAAACCGGGCTTAGATATACTATGTCAGTACCAAGAGATTGTATATACTCAAGTTTATCGTTAATTCCCTTAAAATCCCCTCCGAAAAAGTGATTGCGTTCGGGTATATCATTCCAATTAACATTTACAAAGCTTTTATCACACGAACTATTAAATCTATCAATAAAAATCTGATAAATCATTGCACCTTCCGCCCATTTGGGAAGACTGTAAATCTCATCATTGTTTATAACCGGAAAAAAGAAGCTGTTTTCATTCATGACTGAATTGTACATGAAACCGTCTGATGTGTAGAAAAAATGCTCATTTTCACTCTCAAGTTCAAAAAAGTATTTGAAGTGTCTTGCCATCAACGAAATTTTCGCTTCATATAAATCAAAATATTCATCTTGCAGTATTTTAACCATATCTGCTTTTTTTCTGTTCTTCGAGTGATCATACACATTCATATAATGCACAATAACACTCTTACAGTCATTTCTGGCTGTCCTTAAACGGATACACAAAGTATGCTCGTCAGCAGCATATGCATACGTCCCGCAGTTTGAATGCAAAATTGCAGATTTATTCATATTTACCTCTCATTGTTTAACTCCTCCTTCCGTAAGACCTCCTATAAAGTATTTTTGGAAGGAATAAAATAATATGAATATTGGCAGGCTGGCTAAAGCAGCACCTGCGCAGTACATTCCCCAGTTCTGTTGGAACTGGCCATATATTAGGCTCTGAAGCCCTACAGCTACTGTCATTTTCTCCGCTCCAGAAGTTATTAGCATACTAGCTATTGCATACTCATTGTAAGTAAGCACAAAACTTTGTATAGCTACAATTCCGAGAATCGGTTTTACTAAAGGCAGAGTAATATGAACAAGAATCTGAAATCGATTTGCTCCGTCTATCATTGCTGCTTCATCAATTTCATACGGAATAGTATCAAAATACCCTTTTGATACGAGAATAAGCCCTGCGGATGCAATAACTGAATCAATTATAACCAATCCTAATAGCTTGTTAAGCAATTCTAAAGCTGCGAATATCTTGAATAGTGAAACAAGCATCAAAGTGAGCGGGAATATCTGTATAAGAAGAATTGTCTGGAACAATGCTTCTCTTCCAGCAAATTTAAACTTGGAAAATACATTCGATGCGACTGAAACCATGATAAGTGATATTAGCATTGAGACTAAGGATATGATAAGCGAGTTACCAAGCCAGTATAAATATTTAGTATCAGAAAAAAGACGTTCGTAATTTCCAATAGAAAATCCGGTATCACCATATCCTGTTATATCCAGTATATCTTTTCCAAAAGATATTAGAAGTATATATGCAAATGGAACAAGTACAATTAGTGCTAAAAAAATCAGAATAGCATGTATACCGATATTTCGGAACCTTATTTTCTTTTTACGCATCTTCCATCACTTCCCTTCATTAAATCTGCTATTTCCTATCTTCATCGTAATAAGTGAAAATGCTGCGACAAAAAGGAATATTATTACGGAATATGCTGCCGCAAGACCGTAATTCTTGGTATTGTAAGCAAGGTTGTACACATAAGTAATAAGAAGGTCAGTAGCTCCAGGAGCTCCTAAAGTGCTCCCGAAAGGACCTCCTGAAGTAAGCAGATATACACCGAAATTGTTAAACTGCATTATAAATCCCATTATAAGCGTAGGTAACAGAGCCCTGAATATTATTGGAACTGTGATTGCGAAAAACACTTTTATTTTCCCTGCGCCTTCAATCATTGCAGCTTCATAGTAATCCTTAGGTATGGATTTTAAAAACCCTAAAGCCAAGAACATATAATATGGAGTACCCATCCATGATACGACAAAAATCGTGCATAATCTTGCAAGATAAGGATTATCCAGCCACATGACTTTACCGAATCCTAACATATTAAGCAGATTATTCAAAGCTCCGCCATCTGTTGCTAATATTCCCTGCCATGTAAGGAGCATGATAACGCTTGGTATGACCCATGGCAGTATGAATATCATCTTGTATATTTTTGCCACCTTTGCTTTTCTTTTTTCCAGCAAGGTTGCAAGCATGGTGCCTGTTAAGAAAGTTATAACCATTACGCTTGAAGCAAAAATTACAGTCCATGCGAACATTGAAGCAAATCCGCTTAGACCTTCGATAAATATAGTTTTGTAATTATATCCGCCTATGAATACATAGTCCACAAGATTTAATGAGCTGTAATCAGTCATTGACAGATAGATATTATGAACAATCGGGAAAAGATAAAATATACCTATGAGGACCAGCACAGGAAGAAGAACAAGATAAGAGATAAACGTCGCTTTGAGCATTATTCGGTTAGCCGATATGCTGAACTTCCTCCTTCTCCTTACAAAAGTGATAATCAGAATGGCAAGACATACTGCAATGAAGCATCCGATGAAAAAATACCCTAAAAAAGGTATATCAACCTTTTCAATCTTTACATTCATTTTTTTTACATCATTTAGTATGGCAGTTGACAGCTCATCCAGCATATCATCTGAATTTACAGGATTCCCATTTATATCACCATAAAATATAGACTGGTATGCTTTATCAGTGTAATTGTACCAGATATCTCCTTCAGGGATATTCGGTACAGGTTCAATACTTTCACATATTCCAGCCATTACATCATACATTTCCTCACTCTTAATGTATTCGCTCTCCCTTACTGACAGGTTTACAGGGAAACGGCTGCCGACTTTCTTATCATAATTATTGCCTGCTTCAATGAGCATCTGCTGGTACTCATCCTTACACATAAATTCCAGAAAAGCTTTTGTTTCATCAGGATAATCTGAATGCGCATTAATTACAAACCCGTTAACTGTCGCATATGGTGAAGAGACTGTTTTGTCATTATTCATTGGTAAGGGAGCAAAACCGAAATTAACACCTTTCTGCTTATAAAATGAATTCTGCCAGAAGCCGTTTATTATAACAGCAGCTTCCTGATTTGCAAAAGCAGCTGACACATCATTATCCGTCCCGTTTCTGCTATTGACAGCAAGCCCGTGGTTCATCAGGCTTTTGATCTTTTCGATATATAGTTTTGATCCTTCATTATTCAAACCCACATCAAATGGGTTATAATTACCATTTTCGTCAATACCATAGTAATACCCGCCATAGTTCTTAATAATCGGGTACATGAAATACATATTCTTTGGATTCAGTATGAATGCCTTCATTGGCTTCCCATTATGAATTACTGTTCCGAAATTAACTGCATAATCAAAAAACTCATCCCATGTAAGGTTGGTAATCTGTTCACTTGAGATTACATCGCGGTTATAAACCAAACCATATGTCTCAACTGAATATCCTATTCCATACTGTTTATCTTTCACTTCAAAGGAAGTGAATGCTGACTCATGAAATGCTGATTTTAATTCCTCAGCGAAATCCAGCTCAAGCAGAAAGCCATTTACTGCAAGATCCCCAATATCAGCATGCTGTATCATTACTATGTCCGGTTTTTCTTTAGTCTGGGCATTATTAATCAAATCCCTTGGAGCATCAAATAAGCTCCTTCTATCTATGACTGATACTCTAATTCCAGTTTCATTTTCGAACTCTTGAGCAATTTCACGCATTACATCATTTTCACGTGTTATTTCACTGCCCCATACAGTTATGACCTTATCTTGTTCAGCTTTCACAATATTACTGAAAATTATTGAAAGTATAATCGATATTAATAATAGTGCCAAGACTGTTTTTTTTCTCATTGCAATCCTCTATTTACAATTCGTTAAAACGTTCTGTAAAATATACTGCCTCTTCAATGGTTTCAACAGGCAGACATATGGAGAAATTACCTTTTCTCAAAATATCTATATTGTCTTTTATCTCTTTAAATGATTTACAGTCTATTGCTAAGCATGTACCATCAGCATCTTCAACCAGCTGATCAAGCATGTCAAAAGGCCTAGGATGATTAGGATCGGTCGCAAGCCAGAGATTAGCTACATTCTTTAGAGAACATATATGTTTTACAAGATATATGGCGCAACTGTGGCTGTGCATATGTCCGCAACCGAAATGGTCTATAACCTTTTGAGTGTGTGGAGCGCAGAATTCATCATACAGCTCTGGGCTTATCATGCTGGATATATCTTCTGACATATTAATGATCCCATCGATAAACATGGTCCCATACTCAGCATTCTGTCTGTATTTCCTAATAAGCCTGTAAATATCTTCTGCAAATTTTATTGTAGCTTGTGCACAGTAATCCAAAAAGTCATGAAGTTCATCCGGGTTATCATAAAAGTCCATGTATATGTCAGGTCCATGTAATGCTTCTGCCAGATCAAGGGGTGAAAAAAATCCTCTTGCAAAAGGGATGTCAGTATCTTTTGTCCTTTCCAATACCCTCTCAAGCAGATACATATATTTTCTGTACCATTTTGATGTTCCAACAGGAGCAAGATCTTTATACATCCTAAGATCATGTACTGTCGGTACTGACCAGCTTGTATCTTTTTTGAAGTAGACTTCTCCAGTTACGAATGCTGCATAATCACCTATACCAAGATTAATATTCAGCTGAGGTATATAGTTGTCACAGACTTCCTTTCTTTGCTCCATCATTGAAAACAGACCCAAAAGCAGATCGTCAGTATACTTGTCCAAATCTGTTTCATCATATTTATATGAAGAAAGATCAAGATACTCCGTAATATCACTTTTTGGTAATGCACGAAATGTTACATTACCTCCTTTATGTTTCAAGGCATCAGAATATGTCTTCTTCATTTCTGAAGCTGTTATGGCAATAGTAGGTTTTAGTTGTGTTATATGTTTCATTGCCCTATTCTTTCTTTTTGATTAACCGGTTAAGCAAATAGAAAATATCACATAAAGATAAATATGTCAATATATATTTTAAATCAGTTTGGCTCTATCCAAAATATATGCTGTTCTTGCTCTTGTGCTTGTCTTGCGTCAAGCTTTTCAAATATTCTTCTAATGTTATTCTTTAATTCCTGATTATCAAAAACAATTTGAGTAACTGTATCAGGAAATGCGATGTTGTTAGAAAAAGTTATCAAAGCCAGATTTTCGTAAGATATTGTTGATAGTGCAATAAAACCTGCAATATCTCCTATTGCAATAAAATTCTTTTCTTTATTCAAGTAAATGAAGTCATCAATTTCTTTTCTGTTTAATCCTGTAAAAGCTATCTTATCAAGAGGAATTCCTTCCAGTAAGTCGTTAATCCCTTTGTTGTTCCGAATGCTGTATATCATTACACATTCTTTGTCATTATTAAAAGTTGCTTTAGCTTTTTCCACTGCTTTTGGATAATCATTAATAATTTTAAAGAATAGGCTATCAGAAAACATGCTGTCGAATAGAATCATCGGCGAATATGTATTTATACCTATATTACGAATATGTTCTTCACTTATGTTAATAGCAAGAATCAAGTCATATGCCAGATCCATATAATTATCCTGCCGTTTATTATCTAAAAGAACCAGTTTGTAATCATCAGCATGGAAAATCTCATATAAAAGATATATGATTTTACATTCGCTGATAAAGCTTTTAAAGGAGCTGTCCCCTATTATGATGCCAATGAGTTTTTTCTTGTTAGCGCAAAGATACTTGGCTGACAGGTTAGGAACATACTGGTAGAGATTAGCTATCTGAAGAATCCTTCGCCTGGTTTCCTCACTTATACGCGCATTCTGCTTATCATTTAGCACATATGACACTGTAGCTTTTGAGACATTAGCTGCTTTCGCTATATCCAGCATCGTATATTTTTTTGCCATTTATCATCCTTTCAGATTTTACAATATGTATTCCAAGAATAAATATATCACACGATATAAAGGATGTAAATTTATAGTATGCCGTTAACAACTAAACTATGGTTATCCAGTGTTGTATAATAGCAAGTTACTAAGTGATTATAAGTTTTCAGCAATCTATACCAAGCGACGGATAATGCTTTCCCTATCTCCTGGAATCATATCAATAAGCGGTATTTCTATCATTGTATAGCATCCGGGAGCCTGTTTCACTACCGCTCTTGCACAAGAAACTAACACCTGTCCTGTCAATGCAGGATTATTAATGGACATTGCAAACTTAATATTCTGATTATGGGTAATTCCAGAAACACCCTTTCTGGATATGTTTACACCATGTCCTTTGTCTTCCAAAGCCTTTATATCTGAAACCTGTATTACATGGGTTTCATCATGTGCAAAATAGTCGTCTTCTTTAATTAATTTGGATAAACTAAAAAAATCTGAATCATCATTTAATTCAACGTATATAATTCTTCTATGAAGACCGGTACCTAAAGGTATAGTCATGGATAACGCATTTTTAACTCCCTTAATGGCCTTTGCAGCAACTGAATGCCCCATACTCATCCCAGGACCGAAATCTGTATATGTTATACCTTTTGGTGCCATTATTTCCATCAATGCTCTCACTGCTGAATCAGTTCCCGGATCCCATCCGGCTGCGGTTATAGAAGCAGTGTTGTTTTCCTTTGCAATCTTATCAAGTTTTTCTCTTAATTCATATATTCCCGAATGCATGTCATATGCATCCACAGTATTAATCCCTTTTGATAAGATGGATTCAGCAAGCAGTGGTATCATCCTGCTCGGTGTACATAATATTGCTACTTGAACATTCTCAAACTTATTTATATCGTCAGCAACAGGTAAATCAGTCTTTATATTCAATAAGTGACTATTTGTTACAACTATTCCCACAACTGAAAAATCTGGACTTTCCAGCAGAGCTTCCAAAACTGACTCACCAATATTCCCAAAACCGACTATAACTGTCCTTATCATAATATAAATCTCCTATTTACGGAATTTTCCTTTCAAAATAAAACTTCGAGCTGTTTAGCATAATTACTATACCATAAAGTATTTATTAACAACAGTAATCCAAAATTATATATTTTTGTTTGATTATCTCACCCATTCTATCTTTTTTATATCATCCCATAAAAGTTCCGATTCATTTGCTATGCACATTTTTCCCTGTGATGATACAGACTGAAACAGGACAATTACTAACCTGGTCTTATCTTTTTTCCATTTTCCAATAACCTTGCCATCTAGCAGTATTGCAGGCTGTATTATACCAGTAAGAGTGTAGATCCCGCGAAGATACTCTTTGGGAAGGTATATGCTTTCAGTTTTCTGATAACCCAGCATAAGCTGGTCAAATCCTGCTAAAAAAATACAATGCGGTATATCAGGGTAATTACTCCTTATTTTAGATAAATGAAAGTAATCCTTCCCATTAATCTGTAAATTTAGAAGAGGAAGATTCTTCATAATCTTTTTTGTATATGCCTGTGTCCATTTGAAATAGTAAGATGCGTCTTTAATTGTAGCAGGAGCGAAATTAGTAAAGTATCTTCTCGCTTGCTCAATCTGTGCAGCTTCTTTCTGCATGGGAATATACGAAGGACAGAGTATGAATTCTTTTTTCTCCTGCACTTTATAATTTAAAAACCCTCTTTGGCATAACAGCATAAGCAAACCACCCCATGAGTGAAATACTCCAGACCTTTCATTATCTGTCATGCCAGCCATTATGCATTCCTTTTTAAGATCATCTCTTGAAGTTATACCTTCAGCAACTCTTTTTACAATAAGCTTTGAGAAATATTCTATCCTTTCAGGACTCATTTTGCACTCGTGACGCATCACATTAATAAAATAGTTTTCATTATCCCAGACATGGCTTAAGTATGGATTTTCTTCATCCTCATATCTGTATAACGGCAGGTCATCATTATTAAAAATGTGTACTGTAGAACGTACTGTCCAGTTTTTAACAAGACTGTTGCTATATGTGGCTTTATCTATCTAGTCTTTACATCTTATTCTAAGTGAATGTTCTGCATTCGAAAGAAATTGAGCCTGTATGCCATTTAAATCATGGCATATAGTGTGTATGTCTGTTTTATCTGTAAGATGCTGTTGATGTATCTGTATCTGTTTTAGTTCATTGACAGTCAGCATTTTCTGCTCCTATGTATTTTTTACAGTTCTTCTCATCTGCAATATATTACTCATAGCTTTTTTGTGGACTTCATGCCCTGAAGCAAATTCCATATAGTGTTTGCAAGGGAAATCATTACACTTACCACAATGGTCAATCTTCTTCTCTATACAGCATTTTTTCATGTAACAGCCGCATTTGAAAAAACATTCTTCGGTACTGTCCCAGCATCCCATACACAAGGGGTTTTTCTTCAGTACTGCTTTAGCTTCTTCATCTTGTCCTATCCACCCCTGGTTTCTATACCATTCGACAATCAGTTTTGCAGCTTCTAAGTCCTGATTCATTGTTACTTTATATGAAGCGCATTCACCACAGTCAATACCGCATGCTGCCATTTTTATTTTATCCATAATTTATACCTTCATATATCTTTATAGTAATCCTTTTTCAACTATAGTTGATTTTTCATCAGCAATTTATTCAAATTGTATATCTGCGTTACCATCATCAGATGGAAGCAACTGCCTAGCTGTCTTCCTTTGTATATATGGATTTATTTTTTTCAGTTCTCCATTGTGTCTGAAGTTTCTCCCTGTACTGACAAAATCAAACTGTACTTTTGCAGATTTACACTGCTCGTGTAGGTTTAAAATCCATTTAAAATCACATTCACGCGCTTCTTTGCCAGCTTCTCCATATGCCCTTACTGACTCAATGCCCTGTAAGTATGAAGACAAATCAATTTCTCCAATCAAAGGAGAACAGACAATAAACTTGTGCTTAATCGGGAAGGATAAATACAACGGCAACCGCTTATCTGCAGATTCCTGGTCTTCTATTGAACACCCTATGCGGACATTTTCATATCCATCTTTCCAGTCATCCGGTAAAGATATCTTAAATCTGTCAATTCTCTTTGTTAGAAATAAAAAAGTGAGATCGGACCTTTTTCTTATCATATCCCATGCTTCAACTCGCCATTGGTCTGCTTCAGGCAAAAAGAAATCTGTTGTAAAACAGGTAAATACAATCTTACCGCTTTCAATCCTGTATTTGGTTATTTTCTTTCTTGGCATATATATTGTTTCTATAGGTTTATAGAAATCATCAGTTTTAACAATATTATTCTGCCCGTATCTTTTTGAATACAAACCGTAATAATAACAATATTTACAGCCTGCACTTACGGGATAACATCCAGTCCATGGTTCCCATACCATAATTCCACATGTAATCCAATCGCTTTAAAATATTTATAGATATTTTATCATATATAAAGCAAACTCGGCTACAGTATTGTAACAGAAGTTTTGTCACAGTATCTTCGCTTTATTAGGATTTATGCACATAGAGGTTTATATATGCAATCAGGTATACCAAGTAGCTGGAATCTGTATTCATTCTTAATAATTTATTAAAAAAATATTGCTTGAATTCACACTTATTGAAAAATAAATTACCTTAGTCCGAACATCATTAAGATGCAGTGTAATGGTAATACCGCTTTTTTTATACTTAAAAAAATCAACTTCCAGAAATCCAGCATCTTCAAACACTTCTTTAAATTTGATGAAATCATCCCCGGCAGAACATCCGAATAATTTGTAAGAAGGATCAGAACAATAAACACCTTTGATTCTTAGTGAACCTAACGTTGTATCCGGCCACCTTGAAATTGAGTATATAACTAATGCATTGGAATCAAGATCACTTTCATAAAGAATGTTAGAGGTCTCATCAGTATTAAGATATTTTTTATCATAATATTTTCTACTGCCATAATCTGTGTATGTAATATAATCTTGATTATTAAAATTGGGGACTGAAAGTATATTATAAGGCAAATCCGAGTTTTTGCTTATATACAATGCAGTAATTCTATCTGGAACTCTAGCAATTATAGTCACAAATAATCCAATAATTGCAAGGATAATAGAAAGGATTAAAACTAATTTCTTTTTATTCATTGTTTTCTTCATACAATTCTCCTAAAATCTCTATTTATCCAGACTAGCTAATTATACCAACTATACCTGTTTTGTCGAGAAAAAAGCAGAATAATGGTTTAGAGAGCCGATATTTCAAAAAAAGAAGATTATCTTTTATCAAGATAAACATCCTTTTCCTGTAAAGAGGTAGCAAAAAAGATGCATATGAATTTAGGAGATTATGCTCATTAATCAACGCAAAGCAACCAATTTACCCCGAATTTGTCAACAAGGCAAAATATTAATGTACTCCATTCACATGAACCTAATGGCAATTCAACTTTTGCATCGTCTTTAAGAATATCGTATGCTTTTTTTATAATTTCTTCGCCGCCTTTATTAAAATAAAAGCAGAATTGCATTGTATTCCCAATAATGTAATCTGACTCTTGCTCCATAAATGCTACACACTGGCCAAAAATGTTTATTTCTGCATGTGCAATTAGATTGCTTTCGTTTCTATATATTACATCAACAGTAGCATCAAATGCTTTTTGGTAAAACTCGATTGCTTGGTCACAATTTTTCAAGTATAGTTGAAGTTTTGTTTTTGGCATATAGCAACTCCTTTGGTAAAATAATATCACAAAGAACTATTTATTTCTGCTGTAATAAAAAGACTATCGACAAAAATCGACAGTCTTTCTGAAGTATAACCCATATTTTGATACAATGAACCCCCTGTAAGTTTTAGGGGGTTCAAATTGCGTTTTAGGGGGTTCACTTTTTAATATATGGGGGTTCATTTTCGGGTGAGGGGGGTTCAAATTGTATAATGGTGGAATACAGCGTAAATCATTTTTCAAAATAAATCATTCTATCAGTTGAGCAATCATTATCATCAAGTGGGAATAAATCCCCATCGCTTATTTTTCCTTTGCGAGAATTAATAATTTCTGAATCTTTATAAACGAATCCGACGTTTCTGCAGTATTCAACAAATGTTTCAAATGATGCCCACACCGCACCTTGGTTATTTAAATATTCATATGTTTTACATCCATGTTCAAAAAACATTTCAATGACGGCAAATCTTCCGCCAAATTTCAAACACCGATACGCTTCATTGATCAAGTCGGCATAATGATCAACATTGTTTAGAAGATTTCCGCTAAATGCAGTTACACTTTCATTTTTGAAAGGAAGTTCTTTGTCCAAATCCATATCGAACACATAAAAATTTGGGTTATCACAAGCAGATGAATGGGCATTGATAACGGCGGGGCAAGCATCCGTGACTATAAAAACATAATTTTCAGATAGTCTATCAAGCGCGGGACTAAAATAGCCGGACGGACCGCTTGCAAGGTCAACCCCAATGCCTTCATTTTCAGAAATGTAGTCAAAAAATCGTTTATATGCGCTTTCATTGATTCTCAGTTTATTCTGCTTGTATTTCTCGGTCATTTTCAAATCAGCATTACTGTTGATAAAATAGTTATTTAGTCTTTGTGACCATAACGGGCGTTCTTCCTCATCTTGTATGAAACTATAAATGTTGCCGTTTTTATTATATCGCATGTTATTTCTGATAATTTCTTCAACAAGCATATTAATCCTCCGGCAAATTTATATAATCTGATTATACTATAAAGTCGATCGGTTTTCAATCTGTTGTTAGTATAAATAATCACCGTTACTTTGTATCAAAATAACGGTGCTTATATGGTGCGGATGACAGGACTTGAACCTGCACACTTGCGTATTGGCTCCTAAGACCAACGCGTCTGCCAATTTCGCCACATCCGCAACAAAAGAAAGTATATTTTATGAATAAGGCTTTGTCAATCCTTATCGCATACTGTTATGTAATCCTTTATCTTTTCAAACTTGGCAGTTTTTATGCCTGGAACATCCATTATATCTTCAATTATCTTAAAATCACCATTCTCCATGCGATAAGCAATTATTGCTTGCGCAGTTTTCTCACCTATGCCAGGAAGCAGACACAGTGCATCCACAGAAGCTGTATTAATATCTATTTTATTCTCAAAAAGTATCTTTTCATCATCTTTCTGTATAATCGCATCCATGTTATCCGATATGTCTATTCCGCCTGCTTCGTTTTTAGATCGAATGTAAATAGTCATATTTTTATCCAGAACCAGAACAAGATTAATATCCTTTCCTGCATCTTGCGTTAACCCTCCTGCTTTGTCTATTAAATCCATAAGAATACTGTCTTTTTCAATCTCATATATTCCCGGAATATTGATTTCACCCTTGATGCATATCTTTATCATTTGAGAAGGTACCTCTGCAGATAGTTCGTGCTCATCAGGGATTTCCACTAATCCTCTGTTAACATTTCTCACAATGAGAAATACCAGCAGTGATGCAAAACATATGGTAATTATGATTACAGGCAGATACTTTTTCATAAGTATTAACTAACATAAAACCCAATGCAGCACCATAGACAAAACATAATTTCTTTTTGTAACCATTATTTTCATTCAAAACAAATAACATATGTAGTATAATTTATCAAGAAAGGCAGCCATGAGAAAAAGCATTTCGACAATACTTGCACTAGCTATAATAGCAGGGCTTTTCAATATTAATATACAAGGTAATGCGCAAAACATAGTTAGTACTGATTTGTGCCGTTCTTACATCTCCATAGATTTTGAATCCGGTGATGTCTTATACTCATACAATGCTGATGAGAGGATATATCCTGCAAGCACAACGAAACTTATGACAGCTCTTGTAGCAGTTGAGAACTGCTCTTTGGATAAGGTTTTCACGACATCTGTAAATGCAACCAGGTTTCTTGAGGAAGGAAGCGGTGAATTAGAATTAAAAGCATCTGAAACAATGGACTTCTATTCCCTGCTTCACGGGCTATTGATAAGAAGCTATAATGATGTCGCACTGGTGATAGCAGAAAATGTTGCAGGTTCAGAGGAAGCATTTATCAACATGATGAACGAGAAGGCATTACAGCTTGGTGCTGTAGATACCCATTTTGTAACACCTCACGGACTTCACGATGACGAGCACTATACAACAGCAAAGGATCTGGCCTTAATTGCTAAAGCCGCATTTTCTAATTTTACAATTTCTACAATCTGCAGGAAAAAAGAATTCATGTTACCTTCCACAAATCTAAGAAACAAATTCGAAATTCTTAAGAATACTAACCTTATCCTTGGTACAAACACAGGATATGATTTTGTTGTGACTGCAGGAAAAACCGGGTACACTTCTAAGGCCCAGAATGTGCTTGTTGCTTTATCCTCTGACCAGCAAGGCCGTGAGGTACTTACAGTAATAGCGGGAGTAAAAGAGAGGGAAATAACTGCAGAGCTTACTTTAGAGCTAATGAAATTCTCTTATATCGATTTTTCAATTCAGGGAATAGTAAAAGCCGGACAGATAATTGGCACTTATGAAGGTATTAACTTAGCCAATGCAATGTATATTGAACATCTTGTACCCTATGATACACAGTCCTGGAAATTAGACAAGACAATCGAATTAAGAGATGATATCATATATACACAGGTGAGGGTCGGTGATATCTTGGGTGAAGTGACATATTCATACAATAACAATTATATCGGCAAATCACTTATTGTTGCTGCTAACTCGCTTATTCCGGATGTAACTGCAGTCAAGATTACTGCAGAACACCAGATAGATGATGTGGCTGATAATGGAAAAATTGAAAGAAGTCATTTTCCTATTGAATTTGTAATATCATTTAGCATTAGCGCACTTCTGCTTATTTCAATAATATTTGTTTTCTATAAGACAAAAAAACATGATATTAAACAGAAAAAAGAAGAAGCAGATAGCGATGAGCCGGATAATGCAGAAGACAAAGATGTATAGATAATTTGGGGAGGAATTTATGAAACAGATTTTTGATACAATCGCACAGGCGGAAATGCTGGGATTTGCTTTTTTAGTAATTGCTGCAATGGTTATATGTGTAGCAGTTATTTTCTTTTTTGTACTGATAGTTATACTAGACAAGAAGAACATTCCTGTATTAAGACCGGTAAGGGAACCTGATATATTGAAGAAGCATATACTGGATATAAAATCCAATTTCCCTGCTCATGTCAATAATATCCTTTCACTTGATGAAGGAAAAGATTTAAGAAACAGTAATGGCCCAATGGATATTGCATTAATAGTACTTAAAAATTATGGTAACAGTTCCGCAGTGGATATTCAGGTTACGAATATTGGCGATTACACTGTTGAAGAAGATTTTTCAAATAAATTTATCTCTTTACAGCCTGGTGAAAGCAGTGCGATACTGGTTTACATACCGAAAGACTTACTAAGCTCAGTTAAAGTATCAGCAGTTAAGCTGAAGTCGAAAAATTATAGTAACAGTTCCCGAACTGAAAGATTCAGTATTATATCTGACAGTGACTTAGCTTACCAGGTAAATGAAAAATATACTCTCCATCCTTTTATTCAGATGTAGCAGTTTCATGCAAATTATAGATCTTTTTAAGATTTTTAGAAATTTCTTTTAAAGAACCGAACACGAAATCAGGTTTTGTTTCGCTTTTTTCCATATCTTCATGTGAGGACTCTCCAGAAAGGACAAGTATTGATGTAAAACCATTATTGGTTCCTAAAGCAATATCCGTGTATAACCTGTCTCCGATTATTGCAAGAGAGTCTTTATCGTATCCTGTTTTTTCCAGAATGAAATCCGCTGTATGACTTGACGGTTTCCCGAAAAATTCGGTTTTTACTCCTGTGGAAGCATATACAAGCTGGCATATTGAACCGCAGTCAGGTATGAATCCGGTTTCGGTAGGGCAGTTATAATCCATATTAACGCCATAAAGTATTGCGCCGTTACGTACGAAATCACAGGATTTCACAAGCTTTTCATATGTCAGGGTAGTATCAAATCCCATAACAACAATATCGCAATCAGTATCAGTTACCCTAATCCCTGCTTCTATAAAGTCATTTACAAGATACTCTGTTCCAACAACATATACCCTGCTGTCTGAATGCTCTTTTAAAAGATGTTTTATTATAACCTGATTAGAGATAAGCATCTTGTGTTCTTCACACTCAATACCCATCTTTTTAAGCTTGCTTATATAGAACTTGGCATTCTTTGAGGAATTATTGGTATAGTACCATATGTCTATTCCGCATTTTTCTGCTGTGTGTAAAAATTCTTTTGTATAATCAAAAAGCTTATTGCCAAGATAAATAGTCCCATCCATATCCAACACGAAACATCTTATACTTTCTAATCCCATTACATCCCCTCTACTTTATAGCTCTTATATTGCATGTCATTATTACCTTTCGAATAAACTGATTATACAATAAATGCGCTTTTATTACTTTAATGAAAAGAGTAATTCGCATTTTTTTTGTTTTATTCCTATAGTGTTTTGCTATATTGCCGCCCTTTTTAAAACTCTCATAAAGCGCACAAGCACTGTTAAATGCAAAACTGAATCCTTCTGCAGAACTTGGAGATACATAACCTGCTGCTTCGCCTGCAAGAAATAATGTGCTGTTGTTTTTAGCAAATACCTTTGCATAACCATTCGGTCTTAATAAAAGTGAACCTTCTCTTCTGATAACTTCATTTACAGATAACCCATAATCCTGTAATTTGTAAACAAGTTTATCAAACAGACTATTCCCGTCAGCTCCTTCCGGAAAGGCCATTCCAACTGTAAAAGTATTATCTTTTGGAAATGCCCACCCAGAATAATCTGTTAGCGTCTTATCGAAAATCGCATAATATTTTGCGCTTGCATCTTCACATTTATATACATGCTGAATTGCATAATAGGGCTTTACAGATAGTTTATCCTGCTTAAAAAAAATCTTTCTTACAATTGACCCGGCTCCGTCACAACCGATTAGAATCTTTGAACTAAATTTCTCATTTGTATTTGTGTGTATAACATATAAATTATCTGCATATTCAATTTTACTAACCAGTACAGAATATCTCTTGCTGACATTTGGATGAATTTTAGATGACAGGTATCTGTCAAATTTCTCCCTGTCCATGTTAAGATAAAATCTCTGATAATTCCTGCTTAGACGAGTGTTTAAATCAATAGTAGTAACGCTGAAAAGCTGCGGATTTGCAAGAACATCGTTAGGAAGGTTAAGATTAAGAGAAGCTAAAACCCTCTGCGCATCAGGTGAAAGAAGCCCTCCGCAGGCTTTTTGCCTTATCGGAGGGTAACTGTCAAGATTTCTTTTATCTACAAGTAAAATATTATATCCTTGACCTGCTAGCAGCAAAGAGAGCAGACTCCCTGTTGGGCCGGCACCTATTATGGCTATATCATATATATTTATTGCGTTCATTATATGACAATATTTATAAGTCTCTTAGGTACAGCTATAACTTTTTTCGGTTGCTTTCCTTCTATAGCTTTTAGAATTGCTTCATCTTTATACACTAATGCTTCCATATCCTCTTTTGACATGTCTGATGAAATCATTATTTTAGTTTTGATTTTGCCATTAACCTGTATTACTATTTCAACTTCATCTTCAATAGTCTTTGTTTCATCATATTCCGGCCATTTATAGCTATGAAGATATCCGTCAAACCCACACAATGTCCACATTTCCTCTGTTACATGAGGAGACACCGGATTAAGAAGTATTAGGAAGTCTCTCATTTCCTTCCTTGTAATGCTTCCTTTTTGGTAGACTGCATTTGTAAAGGCCATAAGTTGAGCAATCGCAGTATTGAATTTCAATGTTTCAAAGTCATTCGTAACTTTCTTAATAGTTCGATGCATGAGTGTTTCCATATCTTTTGAATAATAATCTTCTTCAGTCATGAAATCCATCATCTTAAAAGCTCTGTCAAGAAATCTTCTGCAGCCTTTAACACCGCTTTCTGACCATGGAGCGCTTTTTTCAAAATCACCTATAAACATTTCGTACATACGTAAGGTATCAGCTCCATAATTATCAATAACTTTATCTGGATTAACGACATTACCACGCGATTTACTCATCTTCTCATTGTTCTCACCAAGAATCATACCATGAGCAGTTCTTTTACTATATGGTTCAGGAGTGTTCACATACCCTATATCATATAGGAACTTATGCCAGAATCTGGAGTAGAGCAGATGAAGTGTAACATGCTCCATTCCTCCGTTATACCAGTCAACAGGCATCCAGTATGCTATCTTATCCTTTGAGGCGAATGCTTCATCATTATTTGGATCAATATACCTTAAAAAATACCATGATGACCCTGCCCAGTTAGGCATGGTATCTGTTTCACGTTTTGCAGGTTTATGACATTTCGGACAGGTTGTATTTACCCAGTCCGTCATTTTTGAAAGAGGTGATTCCCCATCTTCTGCAGGTTCATATGTTTTTAAATCAGGAAGCAGCAAAGGAAGTTCTGATTCATTAAGAGGAACCCATCCGCATGTTTCGCAATATATTAAAGGTATTGGTTCTCCCCAGTATCTCTGTCTGGAAAATACCCAGTCACGAAGTTTGTAATTATCTTTTGCTTTACCAATCTTTTTTGATTCTATATATTCAGTTATTTTTATTTTTGCATCCTTTACTTCCATCCCGTCTATTATTCCAGAATTGACCATGATTCCTGTTTCAATATCTGTAAAAGCTTCTTTTGACAAGTCACCTCCTGCAACCACTTCAACTATAGGAAGGTTGAATTTCTTTGCAAACTCATAATCCCTCTGATCATGTCCAGGAACTGCCATAATAGCCCCAGTCCCGTAAGACATCAGTACATAGTCAGACACCCATATTGGAATTTGCTTGTCATTGACTGGATTAATTGCTTTTATGCCTTTGATTTCAACACCTGTTTTCTCTTTTGCTATCTCAGCCCTCTCAAAATCACTTTTTTTGGAACTTTCCAGCTGATATTCCCTGATTTGTTCAAGATTCATTATCAGGCTTTTGTACTTATCTATATATGGATGTTCTGGAGAAATTACCATGTATGTTACTCCATATAAGGTATCAGGTCTTGTTGTATACACTGTTAATGGCTCATCTGTACCTGTTAATGAGAAATCCACTTCAGCTCCTGTAGATTTTCCGATCCAGTTAATCTGCTGAGCTTTAATACTTTCAAGGTAATCGACATCTGAAAGACCATCAATGAGTTTATCAGCATACTCAGTTATCTTAAGCATCCACTGGTTCTTCATCTTTTTTACAACTTCTGCTCCGCATCTTTCGCATCTGCCGTCAACGACTTCCTCATTAGCAAGACCTACCTTACATGAGGTGCAGTAATTTATGCTCATATTTTTTTTGTATGCAAGTCCATGTTTGAAAAGCTGAAGGAATATCCACTGAGTCCATCTGTAATATTTCGGGTCAGTGGTATTTACTTCCCTGTCCCAGTCAAATGAGTAACCTATAGATTTTAATTGCGATTTAAATCTTGCGATATTCCTTTTTGTTACTTCAGCAGGATGCATTTTATTTTTCATCGCATAATTTTCTGTTGGCAGGCCGAATGCATCCCATCCCATGGGAAATAGCACATTATATCCCTGAAGCCTTCTTTTTCTGGATACTATATCCAATGCAGTATATGGTCTTGGATGTCCTACATGCAGTCCCTCTCCTGAAGGGTATGGAAATTCAACTAGAGCATAATATTTTGGTAGAGATAAATTGTCTTTTGCTTGAAAACACTTGAGCTCGTCCCATTTTTTCTGCCATTTTGATTCAATTTCCTTAGGATTGTATTCCATAATAGTAATCTCCGTTTATAAATATTCTTTCAAAGATTTTATTTCATATATTGCGCATTGTCAAGGAAAGAACAAATTAGAAAATCAAAAGTAGTAGTAATTTATAAACCTGACTGTCTAACATTCTTAAGAATAGTTATATACTACATGCAAATTAAAGATTACATTGTAACAATATATATGCAAGTATAAGATTGCTTTACATCGATATCACTGCTTTTTTTTATGAAATAAGTAATTAGTCATCTAACTTCCATGTACAAATCAAGTTATGATTATTAATTCATAAAGCACAAAAAAGTATAAATAAGATTTAATGAATATTGTAAATGACATTATATGTATTTTATAATTGAATTTGTTAAAGTAATTTTGTTAGATGTCTTTACTTGATAATGAAATGTTGTATAATTAGAAATATGGATTTTGAATTATATTCAAGGAGGAAGAATTATGAACAAAATGAAGCTGCTTAGTTTGGTACTTTGCCTGGTTCTTGTTTGCTCGTTCATTTTTACAGCATGCGATAACAAGCCTACTGAGACTGCAACGGAAACACCATCAGAAACAGCTACCGAAACAGCAACCGAAACAGCTACTGAAACTGCACCTGCAGTAGTAGAAAAACCAACAGAAATGGATATTACATGTCTTTATTTCTATGGTGATGCAACAGAAAATGCCGCTCAGAAATTCGCATTTAAGAACTACATAACCAGACATTATGGTATTACGTTCAATCTTAACACACCTGCAAGAGACACATACATTGAAACCATTAATCTTCAGGCTGTATCAGGAGATCTTACCGGTATGGTAAGATTGTTCTCTGGAACAGACGGAATAAAATGGTATCAAGAGGGTATCGTATTAGCAATTGATGAATTCCTTGCTGATAACGAAACTTGGGTAAATATCGTTCCTGAACACTGGAAAGAAACCTTCTCATATGACGGAGCTGTATATGGCCTTGCATATGGCGGAGACGGAACACCTTCATGGTTCTCAAGAACAATGAGAGGCGACTGGCTGGATGCTGTAGGAATGTCCAAACCTTCTACAATTGAAGAATTCTATGAAGTATCAAAAGCATTCACATACAATGATCCAGACAGAAACGGACAGAATGACACATGGGGATTCGCATCAAGAAATATCTGGCTTATGCAGGATATTTTCAAAGCATACGGCTGTACACCTAACTGGGAAGCTGACCTTGTACCTGTATGGAATCCAAGAGATGACATATGGGAAGATTCAGTTATTAAGCCTGTCATGGCTGATGCATGCTTATTCTTAAGAAAATGTTATTCAGAAGGACTTGTTCATCCAGAGCTGTTCTCCATGAGCTCTACAAACGTCAGAAACCTTATCTCCAACGGACTGGCCGGATCCTGCTTCTACTGGGATACTTGGTTAATATCATGGGAAACTGCTGTTAAGAACACAGTAGGAACAAGCGCTTACATGGTAGCGATCGGTGCACTTACTGGTAATGTTACACAGAAAATCAATCCATGGAAGACAGAAATCGGAGCTCCTTATGTATTGATGGCTAACACCCCTCAACCTAAGGAAGTTATTAACTGGTTCATAACTTTATGTTATGGCACAGCAGAAGACTTCTTTACATTCAGATATGGAGTGCCTCAGGCTGACAAAACAGGAAAAACAGGTTATTATCTTGATGGTATGAACGTATATCAGCTTCATTATCAGGCAGATAATGAAGGAAAAGTAACAAGTTCAGGAACACCTGTCATAGTTGGCGGACATCCTGGATATGCACTTGATATCGGTGAATATGGTTATAAATCTGCATACAATTCTGGAAATCCAACATGGGATTCAGACCAAGTAGCGATAAATGCTGCTAATCTCGCAAGAAGATATGAAGTATTCAACGAATACAACGATGGAAGATTGTACATTCTTACAGGAGACTACGAACAGCCGACAAACCCGGAATACACAACAGTTATTTCTGAATGGGCAGGCGCAGGAATGAAGTATGTTTCAAGCGTAATGGTTGACGGTGTTGAACCTAAAGTAGCCCTCAGAGCATACCTTGAGACAGTTATGGCTTTCAATCCTCAGGTAACATTAGATTTTATGAATGCTAAATTAGGAAAAGCTTCCGCTCAGAATTATTCTGAAGTATGGAACAGCGTAAACTAATATCAAGTAAAAGCTACAAACTAAGAACCCGGAAATCCGGGTTCTTTTTTATTATATCTTTATCATTAACTCATATAAAAACAAAGCAATGTTATCCAAGTGTCACATCAATAACATGAAGAGTTTTTAGAAACCATATTGTCTTCTTAATTGTTCCAGATCTTCAAGCAACTGAGGTATCCTAGGTCCCATAACAATTATGAGTACTACCCAGAATATAACAGAAGCGATTATGGATGCGGCTATAAGTATAAGTCTAGCCTTGAAGAAATTCTTCTTGCTTTCCTTGTCTCCAGTAAAAGCATACACGAAAAGCATTATCACATTAACACAAGGTATTGCCATCACTATAATAGTCAGCACCCAGTCCAGTATGGAAACAGTCGGCGATGTATCTGGTTTTGGAACATAAGGCTGTTGATAATTCATTTGCTGATTATTAGCCGGATTCTCATTTACTATATAGGTTTTTTCCACATTTGAAGTTTCCTGTGTATCCTGATTGTTCTGTTGGTTATTTATTTCAGTCATTGTGTAATC
>Ga0123335_1002605_pt1 | contig 26532 bp, 20 predicted proteins | sample BiotimSIPDNA_2_FD_89707 | JGI IMG/M metagenome (GOLD analysis project Ga0123335, IMG submission 89707) | Anaerobic biogas reactor microbial communites from Washington, USA - Biogas_R2 time_0 SIP DNA | ecosystem: Engineered > Bioreactor > Anaerobic > Unclassified | place: Washington, USA...
AAAGTGATTTGGTTGATGATCAGCTTGTTGACGGGATTGATGTTTGGCGAGTCCGCGCCAAGGTGAATCGATGCCAATGCGGCACTTTCCGGTACGGTTCCAACGACTTCTGTTGTTACGGGATTACGCTTGCTGACTTTGAATCCGTAGTAGGTTGAAGGCAGTTCCTTACCGTCCTTGTCAAACCATGCAATGCGGGTTTCATACATGCCCTTGTGTCCCTTGGGAACGGTCATCGACACATTGCCCTGGGCGGCGATGACAAGCCTGAATGCGGCTTTAGGCGTTACTGCAAATGACTTGGAAATGAGTTCCCAGGCGGTGTCGCTTCCCTGCGGTTGCTTGTTGAGAATCGCCAAGCCTGTAAGGTCGTTTTCGCTGGTTCTTTCAAAGGTCAGCTTGTTCTCGAAGTTGACAAAGGGAAGCCAAAGACCGGATTCCACCTTGAAGTTTTCAGAAAAGGATGCAGTTTCCTGCGGCGCTGATGTTACCCCGCCATTTACAAAAGCGATGTTTTCTGTTTGTACTACAAAGTCGCCCATGGCGAGTAGGGAAGTTAGGGTTGCCGCCAATAGCCAATGTCTCATTGCCTGCTCCTAGGATTTGTGGATTTCTGTATGGTAAATAATTTTATGCGAATATACAAATTTCAACCTTTAACTGGATTTTTCAAGTTAATTCAGTTCAGGCAGCAGATAAGGAGCCGTCAAACCTGAAAAAACAGTTGATGCCTTGACGTCAATGATGTTCATGGCGTTGTTTGGGGAACCACGAATGGACACTAATGATTTTTGACATGGCGCATCCCTAGGCAGACAGGTCGGACAGATTGTCTGTGTTTGAAACAACAACGAAGAGAACGATGTCAAATGTGTCGTACTACCTTGAAAAACAGTGGGAAGCGTTTATATCATTGCATGTCTTCACGCCTTCCTTTTCCATGCTACGACTTTAATTAAGATAATCATGAAGCTTTCATCTTTTTTACGCTTCGCCGCTTTTGGCATCAAAACGATTCTTTTTAAAAAGAAAGCTCCTATTCTTGGGACTGTAATCGTAACAGACAAATGCAACTTGCATTGCCTGCATTGCGCGGTCAATAATATTACTGGAACAGTTCATCCCTACGAGCATATTCGTCGAGAGATGCAGCAGTTATATGATATGGGAGTACGCATTTTATTTTTCTGCGGTGGCGAAACTTTCCTTTGGAATGATGGCGAACGCACATTGCGAGATTTAGTCATTGAAGCAAAAGGCGTGGGATTCCTCATTGTCAACGTCGTTACGAACGGCACTTTTCCCATAGACCTTCCTGAAGCAGATTTGATTCTATTAAGTTTGGACGGAGACAGGCAGCGGCATAACGCCATTCGTGGCGATACCTATGACGCCATAATGGATAACATTTGCAATGCCACTTCAGACAATATCTGCTTCTATATGGCAATCAATCAAATCAACAAGGACTGTGTGCGGGATGTGTGCTTGATCGCTCGTGATACCAAAAATGTTCGAGCTGTATCTTTCAATTTTCATACACCTTATCCAGGTACGAAAGAATTGTCTTTGACTCGAGATGAAAAAGCAAAGTGCTGTGAAACAATAACTCAAATGATGAAGGAGGGCGCACCGGTATTCAACCTGAAAAGTGCGTTCCCATATCTTATTGAGAATCATTTCCCCACGCCTTGCCATCAATGTGTCGTGATTGAAAATGGAAAGTTGTCCATCTGCGGACGCTGCATTGATGTGTCCGGTCTTTGCGACCAATGCGGGTACTTCTTTGTTGCTGAATACACGCTTGTGTTTAGAGGCAATCTAAAAGTTATCCTTGAGATGCTTCGCACATATTTGAAATACATTTAGGGGCAGTATGAGCTTTATTACAAGTTTGACAAGAATGTGGCTTACCAGATCGGTGCAGCCATTTACTTTCAAAAATGAATATGACCAAACACTGCCCTTTGCTGAATGTGAAAACCTTGGACTATATGTTCACATCCCATTCTGTAAAAGCATATGTAATTTTTGCCCCTATTGCAAAGTTCTGTATTCCAAGGAACTCTGTGAGAAATACATAGATGCTCTAGTTCAAGAAATTCACCTTGTAGGCAGTCAACATGCAGGAAAGAAAAAGGTGACCAGCCTATATTTTGGAGGCGGAACACCAGCGCTTGCGGCAAATCGTACCAAGGAGATTATAGATGCCCTCAAGGAGCACTTTGTCATCAGTGAAGGGATTGGTTTGGAGCTTCATCCAGATAATGTGACCGTGGATGTTTTACAAACACTTAAAGATGCTGGGGTAACAAAAATTAGCATTGGCGTCCAATCATTCCGCGATAAATTTCAAAACATTCTCGGAAGGAAGAAGATTGACATTTCTGCAATGAGGTCAGCTTTGGAGGCTGTTCCTTTTGAAACAGTATCTATGGATTTCATCTTTGCGCTTCCTGGGCAGACCTATGATGACTTGAAATCAGATATTGATGAGGCATTTGCGTTCGGCGCCAATCATGTAGCCATATATCCATTCATTGACTTTACTTTCACGGAAAGTCCTGTTGCCGCAATGCCCAAAAAAGAAAAACGAGAATTGCTGGATGCCATCACTTAATACTGTTTGAACAAAGGGTATTCACGCAGTTCGATTTGGACTTTCTCAAGCGTGCCGGATGCGAACTACTCGTCCATGACCAGAGATAACTTTCTCGGATTCGGTTGCTCAGCAACAAGCCTATTCAAAGAACAATTCAAGATCAATACTTTTGACGTAGAATCTTATTGCGAAAGAATCAGCATTGGGAAGCTCGCCACATCGTTGACGATTCGTTTTACAAAAAGGCAGAGAATGATTTACTGGTTATTCTGGACAGCCTATAGCACAAAAGTAGAAGCAAGTGATTTTGAAAGATTTTTTGGCGTGCCACTGAAAAGGATGTATGGATTTGAGCTTTGGCTTGCAAAACGATTAGGCTTCATCAAAGAAGACGAGGGTACTTACGAAATGACGCTAAAAGGTGCTTTTTATTATCACTACTACGAGCACTTTTACACATTGTCCTATATCGACAAAATGTGGGGTATCATGCGAAAAGAAGCGTTCCCCGAACGTATTGAACTATAAAAGGACGGATGCGCTCTCAAGTTGGAATTGACCGGAACAACTCCTTAGTTGAAGAATAGTTCGAAGAAAACTGTAGGTCCGTTTTCCAGGGTGGCGGTGTCGATTGAGATGATTGTCTTGTCGCCTTGTGCTTGGATTGGGAGTTTTTGGCGTCTCGCTCCGTCGAATCCCAAGTCGTAAAGGGCTGCATTGTCCAGTTTTCGGTTGATTTCCAGGTCGAGTTTTCCGCATTTCAGAAGGACGGGAGGTCCTCCATTGGTGAGCTTTTTGGCTCCATCGTGCGAAAGTTTCATCGAGGTGTTGGCGACCTGGGTCGAATAGACAAGAACCATTTTGGCGGAGTTTGCCAATGGCTTGCCGTCGATTGCAATAAGCGCGACACATGCCGGCACTGAAGTCCCAAGAATCTTCATCGTGCCCATATTCTCGATTTTGTCTGGGGGTAGGCAAGCGACTTCGCTTCTTGGGGTGACGATTCTAAGTAAGTTTTCCCTCGCCTTCATCGTGATTTGCTCTGTGTCACTTTGGTAGATCTTCTGTTCTGCGTTGGAAAGGTTTGTTTTGGCGAGGACTCCATTTGCCTTGAGTCGGAGGATCCAATCGTTGAGTGCGGCTTGTCCTTGTGGATTGTCTACGATATTGACGAACCAGTCTTGTGCATCGATTCCTGCCACTCCTTCCGGGATGGTCTTCATCGTCGGCTCCGCTTCGATTTGGGTTCCCTGGGCACGTTTTCTGTTTGGGAAAGCGACTGCGAATCCCGTAATGAATCCGAGCTTTCCCTGTTCAGCTGCGACGGCTGCTTGCGCGAGCCTGCTTTTTTGGAGGGTTTCCTCCGGGACGAGCAGGTCGATTCGATTCTTGCTTCTTTGGACATCTCCTCTTTGGAAGAGGTGAGCCGAGATGAATTCGTTTGCTCTTACGACGGGATTGTTGGCGCAGGAGAAGCTTCCCACATTATACACTTTGGAGGAGTTGAAGAGGGTTACGTTGGAATGGATTTGCAGTGCATCGAATCCTTGGAACGCGGCATATGCGCCAAAGAGCGCGCCGGCTTCGTACTGGTATGGATTCCAGAAGCAATGGTTGAACTCGCTGACCACGAAGGGGCGTCCCGCAAAACGCGTCGTCAGCATCGCGCGCCAGTAGTTCGCCTCTGTTTCGATCGAACTCAATTGTCCGACGGTGCAGCCCGGTTCTCCCCAGCCGCCTGCAGGATGCTGGTAATACGTGTTTTGCGTGATTGCTTGGACTGTGGTCCATCGGGCGGCGGCATCGCAGAATTTCTTTGAGACGTTGAAGTTGGTTGTCAATCCTTTGTATCCTGTTGACCTGACGATGTTTTCGCACCATTGTGCGGAACGTTCGGCCAAAAAGATCCTGAACAGGGCGAATTCGTCTGCCAGGTTGCTTTTCCTGTCATTGTTCGCCGGCAGTGCGGCGTTGTCCAATGTTGTTCCCTTGAGTTCGTCGGCGAGGGCTTTAGGCGGCTTGTCGGCGTATTTTTGTTTCAGCCATGCCCTGAATTGCCTTGTCAGTTCGTCTTTCACGTTTGGGAATGCATTGAGCACGCCGTTCATGCGTTCCAGGCCTAGTTCCTGTTCATTGTAGAATTCGACGAAAGCGATTGCCGGGTCGTCTTTCCATTTGAGTTTCGTGTAGGGATTGACGTGATTGAGGAGTGTTTCAGCAGCGTATTTGAAGTGTTGCCCGATCCACGCCCCTCCCAAATAGAGTTGCATTTTGTGCTTGTCTCGTTCTTCGAAGAGGACTTCTTTCGGCGTTTCTGCATCGTAAAGTCCGAAGGAGAGCAGGGTGATATGGGTATAGATTCCCTGTTGCTTGAGTTCGTTGATCAGGAAGTCCCATCGGTCGAGTTGCTTTGGATTGATGTCCATGTCCTTGTTGCTTCCGAGGCATAGCGTCGCGTCGAGCACGCCGTGGGTCCTGAAGAGCCTGTATCCTTGATTTCGCAGCATTTGTGCGAATTTGCGTGCTTGGCTCCTGAATATTTCATCGTCCTTATGCTGGAACAGGCCGCCTGGGATTCCGTTGCATCCCAGGAAGCGCTGTTGGATTCCAGGCAGACCCTTGAATTCCAGGTTGCCTTGCTTTCCAGTGACGACAGGACCGTGTTTCCCAGCCGGTACGTCAACCATTGCCGCAAGATCCAGTGGCGTTCCAGGAATGATTTCCGTATGTCCTTCCAGTTGCGTGGGTTTCCAATTTTGGTCTTCTCGGAAGACCAAGGGGGGTGCGGGCGCTCCCACCGCCAGCATCCATCCCTTGGAGCCTGCCAGGACACGTATGGCGATCAGATTCGACCCCGCCTTGATGGGGATGATCGCCTGGTGATCGTTTGGGCTGAAGGCCTGTGATCTGTTGCCGCTTGACAGGGTATCCAGGACTTTCGTCCCGTTTGCGAAGACCTCCATCCACCAGTCGGCGCCAAAGCCAAGCCTGATGAAGCCTTCTTCCTTGCTTTCGAACCTGTTGTAGGCGATTGCCTGGGACTTGAGCGCGAAGCCGCTTGGGTTCAAAGCCCTGAAGTCCAATCGGCCATCCTTGTTCAATTCGACGGATTGCGGTTTGACGGGATTGTTGGGGGCATTTTGCGCAACCAGCGTAGCGGGAATGTTATCGTAGTTGGCAGGTTGCTGGACTTGGCAGAAAACCGTCCATTGGCGCGACAGCGCGGAAACTGGGAATTCAAGTATTTCCTCCAGGACCACGTCGGTGAGTTCCACGGTTCCCTTGAGCTTGCTCAGGTTAAAGGTCAAGTGGGAAGCAAGATTGCTGTGATTGTCAATCTCAAAGAAGGTTGAGATGGTGTTCACGCCTGGCTTCACGTCGATGTTTTCCACGAGTCCGACGGGGGCGTATGGTGGTGCCGAGAGTTGGTAGAGGTGCCTGGTCACGCCTGGCTTGTCGCAGCGAAGGGTATAACGCAAGTTGTACCGATGGCCGTCCAGGAGCTTGACGTTTCGGAAAAGCAGCAGGCCAGCGCTACCGAGCTGCGCCTTGTCCGGCAAGGTCAATTTCAAGGCGTTGTTTTCGACCCTGTGCGAGATGCCTAGTGCTTCCAGTTTCTGGACGCTCGTCATCCCCCAATGCTCCATTCCCTGGCTGAAGTTTCCGTTTTTGAGCAGGTTGTCGGCGACTATCGTCACTGACAGCATCATTGAGAGGCAAGCGATCAGTTTCATTAATGAATCCTCTATCGTTTTTGGAGCCAATTCATGATTTTTTCAAGAGTGCCATTTCTAGCGACTTTTCCTTCAAACCCCAACAGGATGATGATGTATTCTCCTGAAGAATTCTTCGCGTGTGTTGCGACGCATGATCCGGCGCGTCTGGTGTAGCCTGTCTTGACCCCATCAATGCCGTACTTGCCCAGGAGTGGGGTATGCCCATTGAAGGTTGTTGACTGGGCGACGCCGGTGGTGAGTGGGACTGTTGGCTGCTTAACCCATTCTCGTGCTTGCTTATGCTTGAGCAGTGCCTGTGTCAGGATTCGCATGTCTCTTGCGGTGCCCCGGTTGTCCAGTTCTTCGGAGCCGCCCGGCAGTCCGTGGGCATTGCGGAAAGTTGTGTTTTTCATTCCCAGCGCCCTTGCCTTGGCGTTCATCTTCTTGACGAAGGCATCGATCGAACCGCCGCCGAAGAATTCCCCAGCGCAGGTTGCGCAATCGTTGCAGCTGATGACGATCATCACGCTAAGGAGTTCCTTCAACTTGACCTTCTTGCCTGCCTGCAGGCACGCCTTGGTTGGCGATTCGGCGGCGGCGCGTTCGCTGATGGGAACCATTGTATCCAAGGTGATCGATCGGTCGGCCGCCATTTCCTCCAGGGCAACCAGCAAGGTCATCATTTTGGTCAGGGAGGCGATGGGGACGAGCGTGTCGGGATTCTGGCTCCAGATTTCTCGTCCTCTTGCCACGTCGTAGATCAGCACGCATGCCTTGGACCTGATGCCATCGACGGGTGCGCCGGAGGCGGAGGATGGTGCTGATGCCTTTTTGGGTCTTGCCGGTGCTCGGATTTCGTCGATGTAGGCGCTATGGGCATAGACTGGAATGCCCCAGTTTGAAAAAGCGCGGACTTTTCGCCAGGAACCTGTCTTGCCCAGGATGGTCAGCTTGGCGCCTTTCGGCAATCGTCCGATCGTTTGGGAGCTTCCGGCCGCTTCCGTCTTGAAGTTGCTGTTTACATTGAGTACCCGTCCTCTCAGATGGGATGCATGGACATATCCGACCATGCCCGACCTCGGCCAGATTTTGTACCATTCGCCGGTCTTGCCGAGGATGTTGACCTCGTCGCCGTTGACAAGGCTTCCGACCCGGGGGTGGTTGGTACCGGCGCCGGAGCGGATGTTCAAGCTGGAAACAGAAACACGGCCAAGCTTGTCGGCCGAATAAGCGGAAACAATGCATGATGCAAGTGCGATTAGTACAAAACGGAACATAGGAAATTACCTTTATATGTTAGGGTTTGCTTAATCGTTGATGATTTTGTAGTAGAATTCCGCGTCTGGCGGTCTGATGTTGGTCAAGTCGCCCCTGTAGTGCCTGAGTGCGGTTGGGATGTAGGGGTGCTTTAGGAGTTCTTCCTCGTTGAGTTCGATTCCAATTCCTGGCCTGTCTGGTATGACCATCTTGCCGTTATGGACGACGAGATCCTCGTCGCAGATCAGTTTTCTGTAGGGGACGTCGGTCATCATCATTTCCAGCATCACGAAGTTAGGCACGCATGCCGCGAGTTGGAGTGTTGCCGCATTTGCGACCGGGCCCGACGGATTGTGCGGGCAGAATCCGATGTGCCTTGTTTCGGCTTCTGCTCCCAGGAATCTCATTTCGAGTATTCCGCCTGCGTGCGAGATGTCAGGCTGGATGTAGTCCGTGCAATTGAGTTCCAGGAATTGCCTGTATTCGTATCTGTTGTAGAGCCTTTCGCCTGCGGCGAGGGAGACCCGCACCCTGTTCTTGACTTCCCTCATTCCTTCCTTGTCATCGGGTGGGATCGGTTCCTCGAACCAGAAGATATCAAATTGCTCCAAGGCTCGTCCGATCTTGACGGCGGTCGGGATGTCGAAGCGCCCATGCCCTTCGATTAGCAGGTTGATGTCATCTCCTGCTGCTTCGGCGACTTTTTCGATGCAATCGAGCGCTTGCCTGAGTTCGCTTTTTGAGATTTGCTGCCAAGCTTTGCCGAAGGGATCCCATTTGCATCCGGGGAACCTGAGTTCCTTTAGGATTTTCGCCTTTTCCGCAAATTCATCAGGAGTTTTTGCAGGTGCGAACCATCCGTTGACGTAGATTTGGATTTCGTCCCGGACTTTTCCGCCGAGGAGCTGGTAGACCGGCACCCCCAGTTCCTTGCCCTTGATGTCCCACAAGGCGATTTCGACGCCTGCGAGGGCTGACATCAGCACGGGACCGCCACGCCAATAGGCATCCCTGTAGCAATCGTGCCGAAACGCCTCGATATTTCTCGGATCCTTTCCGATCAGGTAGCCTTCCAGGTCATGAATCGCAGCCTGGACGGTTTTTTCCTTGTATTCCAGCGTTGCCTCGCCCCATCCGTGGATGCCTTGGTCTGTTTCGACCTTGACGAAGACGAAGTTGGTCCTGAACGCATTGCAGAGGAATGTTTTGACAGCGGTGATTTTCATGGTGATCTGAATAGGTGTTATGGCCCGTAGTACATGCCGCCATTGATGTTGATGGTTTCGCCGGTTACATATCCGTTTTTGACCACGAATAGAACTGCGTCCGCGATTTCCTCCGAAGTTGCAGGTCTGCCCAGCGGGATTTTTGCCTCTTCGTTTTTCGCCTGTTCTGGAGTCAGGCGTCTTGTGAGGTTTTCCGTCATGACCATGCCGGGGCAGACTGTGTTTGCGGTCAATCCGAAGGACGCTCCATTGTGCGCGAAGGCTCGTGTAAGTCCGTGCATGGCGAGTTTCGAGACATTGTACGCAATCATGGTCATCTCGGCGGGCGTGAATGACCTGACGGAGGCGATGTTGACGATTCTCGTGTCCTTGAGTTTAAGTTGCTTCGCCTGCTCGAAGAATGCCAGCGAGCAAAGGTAGGCGCCCTTGACATTGACGTCCATCACCTGTGAAAACCAGTCTCCGTCAGTGGTTTCGGGCTTTCTGAAGTACGGGTCGAGGCGTGCGTTGTTGACCAGGATGTGGAGGGGCTTCAGTGAATCGAAAAGCTGCTTCACCTTGTTTTCATCAGAGATGTCGCAGATTTTCACGGAAGCCTTTCCTCCGTTTTGGATGATTTCGTCAACCACTGCTTGTGCGTTTTTGGGATTGTGCGCGCAGTTGACGATGACCTCGGCTCCCTGCTTGGCCAGTTGGATGGCGATGACACGTCCGATACCCTGGGATCCTCCCGTGACAATGGCTCGTTTTCCTGACAGTGGCATAGTTTCTGTTTCCTGGTTTTGAAGGTTAAATCATAGGAACTGTTAAAAAATTAAGTTACCATTTCCGGTTTCTTTTGGCTGCCTTTCCCCCGTCCTGTTCAGTCGCGTATGCGCATACGCTCTTTCCAGGACAGGGGAAAAACAGCTCAAAATAATTCCAGAACTGTTGTCTTAATTTTTGAACAACTCCTTAGGCAAGTTTTTCCCATTTCCTGGATTTGATCGATTTGTAGATCGTTTCCTGGATTTCCTGTGCGCGGCGTCCTTCTTGGGCGGTGCACTCGAGGGTCTTTCCGGCTTTGATGCTCTTGACAAAGCTCTCGATTTGGGATGCGAACCTGGAATTCGGAAGCGGGAAGTGGAAGTTGGTTTCCGTGGGACCGTCGCACTTGATCAACGAGACAATCGGGATGCCCGACATCGTCCAGGGATTGCGAAGGTCGGCCCTGATCGTTCCCTGGGTTCCGTTGATCTCGACATTTTCGTTGGAGCCTGGTTGGCGATGGTTGCGCCAGCCGTTCCTCAGGCAGCCGATCGCTCCCGACTTGAAGTTGAAGAGCGTCAGGGAGGAGTCGTCAATCGTCTTGTCCGGCGCGTCAGGCGAGGCGGTCGCGGTGGCGGAGACGGAATCGACTTCGCCCATCAGGTAGCGCATCATGTCAATCCAGTGGACTGAGGAATCCGCGATGATGCCACCGCCTGAAATGCTTTTTATGGTTCGCCAGTTGTTGTAGACCCATGGGTCGTTCCAGTACTGGGTGACGGTGATGGTATGGGGTATCCCGATTTCGCCTGCCTCCAGGAGTTCCTTGATTTTCCGCCATGCCTGGCTGTGCCTGGATTGCAGTGCCAGCTGGAGCACAAGTCCCGTTTCCTGTTCTGCCTTGATCATCGCGTCGGCTTCCTGCAACGTCATGGCAATTGGCTTTTCGCAGAGAACGTGTTTTCCTGCCTTGAGGCATGCGATCGTTGTTTCGGCGTGGGTGACTGTTGGCGTTGTATTGACGATGGCGTCAATGTCGGGGTCAGCGAGCATGTTCAAGTAGTTGACATAGGTCTTGTCAACATGGTACGCCTTGGCAGTCTGTTCGAGCTTTGTTGGGTTGATGTCGCAAAGGGCGACGAGTTCGACCTTGTCACTGTTGGCGCAAATCCCGTTGTAGTGGGATCTGAAAATAACCGAGCAACCAAGTGCTCCCAGGCGGATCTTGCTCATGGTGACGTTCCTTTTGTTGAAGTTTTTAGTACTTGAGCCCGTCCATTCTCTTGACGGGGTATTTCATGTAGAGTTCACGGATGAAGCGTTCGCTCTTGATTTTCTCTTCCTTTTGGGTCAGCAGGTCCTTGATGTGCTTTTTCAGGTCGTTGTCCAGTTCCGGGATGCCGCCTCCGTCAATTTCGGCAACATGAATGAAATAGATGTTTCTGCCGAGGTCGATCGGCTTGTTCCATGTTTGTCCCGGCTCCATTTTCTTGATGGTCTCCATCAATTGTTCATTGACTTCCGAGAGCCACCCCTGGTCTCCTCCTTGCTCAGCGTTCGGCGATTCCGAGTATTGCTTCGCCAGCTCCTGGAAGGGAGTTCCCTTTTTGAGCTTGTCGAGGATTTCGTCGCATGTCTCGTCCAATTTCCCCGCGAATTTCCCTTGTTTTCTGATCAGGATCGTGTAGAGGTGGAATCGTCTTGGCTTGATGAACTGCGTTGCATTGGCTTTGTAGTATTCCTTGATTGCTTCGTCAGGTATGCTGATGCCCTTGGAAACTTTTTCTCGCCTGAGCAGTTCGATGGCGATGTCTTTCCTGAGGCGTTCCTTCAATTCGGTCATGGTCATTTGCTCGCGGATGTTGAGGCGGTTTTCGAATTCGCGCAGGTTGCCTCCTGTGGTATCCAGGATGAGATTGTCCAGGCGCTCCTGGATGAGGAATTGCGGAATGGTCGCCTTGAGCGCCTTGAATTCCAAGTAGATGAGTTCGCGTTCGATGAGCATGTCCAAGACTTGGCGCCTCAGTGCGATGGTCTTGTCAATAAGCTCCTGCCCCTTGAACTGTTGCTTGAGCTGCTCCTCGCGCGGCTCGGCGTACTGCTTGACCTCGAAGGAGGTGATGACCACGTCGTCAACTTGCGCCAATACGGCGTCCGAGTAGTAGATTGCCTGTGCAAAGAGTGTTGTGATGGTTGCGATGCAGGCCGCGGCGAAAGCCTTGAAGGGATATGTCGATGATGTTTTCATTGTTCTAGGCAGTTATTGTTTTCGAGTATGTATTTGACGATTTCGATGTCTTGTGGAAAAGTGATCTTATAGTTTGGCGATGTATTAGGGACGATTTTCGGGGGATGCCCGTCGAGTTCGAGTCGTTGCGCCTCGTCCGTGATGTTTTCTTGCTTGACAGACTTGAAGGCATTGACGAGCCAGTCGTATCGTGCGACTTGCGGTGTTTCTGCCGCCCAGAGTGTTGTTCTGTCAAGGGTATTGATTGCGAAATGGTCCTTGTCTGTTAGCTTGACCGTATCTGTCATAGGATGTGCTGCAATTGCGGCTCCGTGTATTCTCGCTTGCTCGAGGCATTGTTCCAGTAGCTTCTTGGTCGCCAACGGCCTTGCGGCATCGTGGATCGCGACCAGGCCCGTATTTTCAGGCAGGGATTCCAGTGCGTTTCGGATCGATTCAGAACGTGTTGCCCCTCCGTGTACGAGACGGATGTGGCTCCATCCGTATTGGCGAAGCACGTCGAGGAAATTCCGCTCTTGTTCCTGGCTGACGACAAGTCGGATCGATTCAGCTTTGAACTCGCTTGCCAGATTATCGAGGCAATGGATTACGGCAGGCTTGTCGTCCAGGATTTCCAGGACTTTGTTTTTGCCTCCGAATCTGGTCGAGGTTCCGGCGGCGGCTATGATCAGTGCGTCATGCATAGGCGTCGGTCACTCGAACCAGATGGTCGACTTTTGCGGTTGTCTTAGAACAGTATCTTTCCCTTGGGTTCCAGGGGCGGCCCAAGGGTAGTCAAGATTGTAGTGGAGGCCCCTGGATTCGTGCCTGGCCGTGGCGCTATCGATGATCATTTCCGCGACAGAAGCCAGGTTGCGGAGTTCCACCAGGTCGGGCGTGAGGATGAAGTTCCAGTAGTACTTCTCGATTTCCTTGCGGATCATCTTGATCCGGTTCTTGGCTCGTTCAAGTCGCTTGTTGGTTCGTACGATACCGACATAGTCCCACATGAACCGCCTGATTTCGTCCCAGTTGTGCGAGATGACCACCTGCTCGTCTGAGTTGACCGCGTCGCCATGGGACCAGTCGGGAATCGCATCGGGGGAAATCCCAGGTGCGTTTTGCACGACGGTTCGGCTGTGGACGACGGCGTTGTATCCGACGACCATCGCCTCCAGGAGGCTATTGGACGCCAGGCGGTTGGCGCCATGCAAGCCAGTGCATCCGACCTCGCCGATGGCGTACAATCCCTTGACGGAAGTTACGCCGTTTGTATCTGTCCTCACGCCGCCGCAGCAGTAGTGCGCGGCAGGGATTACGGGAATCAGGTCTTTTGCCATGTTGATGCCGAATTTATAGCATTGGGCGAAGATATTTGGGAACCGCTTCCGAAGGAATTCCTCGGAGTGGTGGCGTATATCCAGGAAAGCGCATTCCTCGCCGGATCGCTTGAGTTCGTTGTCGATGGATCGCGCGACGATATCGCGTGGCGCGAGGCTCTTCAACGGATGGATATCCTGCATGAATTCCTCGTATTTGCCTCGTCGCTTGACCTTCAGCACGGCGCCTTCTCCTCTTACCGCTTCGCTTATGAGGAATGACTTTGCCTGCGGGTGGTAGAGGATTGTCGGGTGGAACTGGTAGAATTCCATGTTTGAGATTTCCGCCGATGCCCTGTAGGCCATTGCGATTCCGTCGCCGCATGCCACGTCAGGGTTGCATGTGCAGAGGTAGACTTTTCCTGCTCCTCCTGTTGCCAGGAATGTGAACCTTGAGAGGAAAGTCATGATTTCGTGGGTCCTGGTATCCATCACATATGCGCCCAGGCATCTGTTTTCGCCTTGCCACTCTATGTGCCGCGTCGATATGAGATCGACTGCCATGTGGTGTTCCAGGATCGTGATGTTCTTGTTTTCACGGCAGCGTTTGATGAGCACATCCGATACTTGGTGCCCCGTGATGTCGCCTGCATGCAAGACTCGCCTTGCCGAGTGTCCTCCTTCCCGCCCCAGGTCCAGTTGGTTTGCCTGGTCAGGTGAGACGCTCGAGTGGACTTCGCCTACCGTTGTGAACTGCAGGCCCAGGTTTTCGAGTTCACGTACTCTTGCTGGACCTCCTGTGACGATGTCCCTGACTGCGTCCGGATGGCAAAGTCCCGCCCCTGCGGCGATCGTGTCCGCGATGTGCGCGTCAAAGGTATCGTCCTTGTCCACGACGCATGCGATTCCACCTTGTGCGTACTTCGTGTTGCATTCGTCAGCGGTTTTCTTGGTAATGACGATGACTTTTCCGTGCTTGGCGGCTTCCAATGCGGCTGTCAAGCCCGCAAGGCCAGAGCCGATGATCAGGTACGTGCACTGGATTCGTTTTGGCGCTTCGTCTTGCATTTTCTTGTATCCTGCCTGTCCCGCGAAGTTAATCCTGTTTTAGTCGATCAGGGGATTGAATTTTTGCTTGGGTCTTTTCGCGGTTGCGTAGTTTTCGTTTTCATTGTACTTGATGTAGTCCTGGACGTCCTCGATCATTCCCCTGCTTCCGTAGTATTCCTCGATTTCCTTGGTGAGTTCGTATGGTTTCGACCTGTCGATCGTCCACTGTGGTTCCGACCGGAATGGATTGTTGAAGAGGTTTTTGATCTTCCGCCTTTCTTCAAGATGGATCATGCATGCCCTCATGCATCCGCAAGCGCCTTCGATCGCTCGTCCGTATCCGTACATTCTTGGGTATTCGACTTCGAATGGATTGAGTTCGCATTCGGAGCCGCCTTGGATTCCCTTTTCGCAGGCGAGGGGGTTCAGCTTGCTCCATTCCAATTCGTGTCCCGCCACCGTGACCTTTACGCTCTCGTTCATGGAGAGCGCGTTGCCGTGGCAGTTCTTGACGCATAGCTTGCAACGGTCGCAAATCTTGCCTTCGTAGATTGGATCTGGCTCAAGCTCGGCGTCCGTGAGCATGATGGCAAGGCGCTGCCTGGGACCGAACTGCGGGGTCAGGAGCAGCTTGCTCCAGCCGATTTCGCCAAGTCCGGCAATGAATGCCGCAAGCCTGAAGTGGACGAGGATGTCAGGGTAGGGCTTGCCTGGGCGAGCGGGGCGGCTCCAGCCCTTGCGGAATTTCCCTGTGACGGGATTGATCGCCTCGCCGCCGTTGGCGTTAAGCATCGGAATGGTTTCGTGCCCTTCGTCTTCCAAAATCCTGGTCAGGTTCCAGAGCACCATCGGTCCATAAACCTGGTTGAGGGCGGCGTAGCCCATCGAGGAATAGTTGCTGAACAAGGTGCCTTCCTCAATGCCGCGAAGAGTCCCGCGGGCAATGCGGAATCCCAGGACGATAAGCGACTTGGCGTTGGGGAAGATGTACCTGGCGTCATTTTGCGGAGGCGCACCTTCGAAGCGCGACATCGGGGCTATGCCGCACAGGTCGGCGCCGAGGCGATAGGCGTGGGCTTTGACTTCTTTGGCGGTAATCATAGTAAAACTCCAAAAGGTTGATGGATGGACAATTTTGGATTGCAATACAAAATTTATAATATAGTCGGTAGTTTGAGAAATAATAAGGGCAAAGACAATTTTACGCAAGAATCATGTATGTTTCATTTGCGGATTTTGTATTTGGATGCTAGTATATCTACAAAGAAGTCAGTGTAAATCGTATTTGGAACGCAAAGGAGTGAACGATGGCATTGTTGTTGCACGAGGTTACGGGGTATTTGGATAGTGTTTTTGAGGACTTTTCTGGCAATGACGTATCGAACAACGGTTTGCAGGTTGAGGCGTGCAAGCATGTCAGCCGCGTGTCCTTTGCGGTTGACGCTTGCCAAGAGACCATTGACGCGGCGATTGGCAACGGAAGCGAGCTGCTGGTCGTTCACCACGGCTTGAGCTGGGGGAGCGGCTGGAAGCGGTTGGACGGAATCGTGGCTCGTCGCATGCGTGCGATGTTCAAGCATGGCTTATCGCTCTACGCGATGCATTTGCCCTTGGACGTCCATCCTGAAATAGGCAACAACGTGATTTTATGCAAAATGCTTGGTCTTTGCGACTTGCAATCATTCTTTTCGTGCCATGGTGTTGATGTCGGATATTATGGGGCATGTCCGGAAGGCATCGGGTTGGCAAAGCTTGCCGCTCGCCTTGGGGATGGGCTGGGCACAGCGTGCAAAATCCACGAATTTGGTTCTCGAAGCATTACCCATGTGGGCGTGGTGTCTGGCGGCGGCGACGACGCGATCGAAGAATGCTCGCGCCTGAGAATACCCTGCCTCGTCACCGGCGAATTGCTCCATCAACGAGTCCAGCTGGCACGTGAACTGGGCATTTCCGTCATTGTCGCGGGGCATTATGCCACCGAAACAACGGGCATAAAAGAACTCCGCCGAGTGCTCGGGGAAAAGTTGAGCATTCCGACGGAGTTCATCGATGCCCCTACTGGGCTTTAGTTTCGCTGCAGATTCACCTTGCGAACTTAGCGAATTTTCGGGAAGCTTGATTAGTGGTGTGAGAAGACTCGTTCTGGTGCGTGGTAGAGTGCCACTCCCAGTTCGTTTGCCCGTTTGATCACATCGGCGTCCTTGATGGAGCCGGATGGAGCGATGATTGCGGTCACGCCTGCCTTTGCGGCGACTTCGACGCCGTCGTAGAACGGGAAGAAGCCATCGGAAGCCATCACGGAACCTTTGATGCTTTCCTTGCCGCCGTACTTTTCCTTGAATTTCAATACGGCTTGTTCGATTGCGCCGACCCTGTCCTGTTCGCCTGTGCCTACGCTGAGCGTTCCGCCGTTCTTGACGATAACCACGCCGTTTGAGCGGACTGAGATGTTGACGTACCAAGCCATCAGCAGGTCGTCGAGCTGTTCAGGCGTTGCCCTGATTGTGCTTTCCACGTGTCCGAGCGTCTTGGAGTCTGCGACTGCGGGCTTGATGTCGTTGATGGACTTGACGTGAGTCAGGAGCGGGTCTGCGATGACGACGCATCCGTCAGCGAGCATTTTCAGGGTCCTGTACCCGGTGACGTCGTCGCCCACGTACTTGGGCAGGAGCGACAGGTCGCCGCACTTGAGGATTCGGACATGCTTGTTGAGCTTTGCTTCGGGATCGGAGAAGATGGCGACAGCTTCGGGTTCGAAGTCTGGTGCGACGACGCATTCGACGAATGAAGTCATGATTTCACGAGCGGTGTCCGCATCGACCTTGGCGTTGAAGGCGATGACTGAACCGAATGCGGCACGCGCATCGCAATCCCTTGCCTTGATGTAGATGTCCTTGAGCGTGTCGCCGGGGCAAGCACATGCGGCTCCGCTAGGATTCACGTGCTTCATGCAGGCGCATGCGGGAACGTCGAAGAACTTGACGATGTTCAAGGAGTAGGAGATGTCCTCCAGGTTGGTTTGCGAGAGACCTGATTTCCCGGTTTTGAGCACGGCCATGTCACCGATGACGGCATTTCTTCCTGCTGGCTTGTAGAGTGCCGCCGTCTGGTGCGGATTGGTTCCGTATCTGAGGTCGTCAACCTTTTCGAAGTCCACTTCAAGGATTTGTGCTTTTGCGGGGAAGTCGCCTGTGTTTTTTGACAGGTATGTGTTGCGGTTAAGGGTTTCGGACATGGTTGTTTCCTTTGCTGATGTTTGACGTTCTTGTTAATGCATGACTTGCAGGCAATTGTTTTCGGCGATTTGCAGTTGTTGTCCTTAGTTTGGATTGTTGTCTCCCGATGACTTGAACTGCGTGTCCCATAGTTTTTTGTATTCTCCGTTTTGCTCCAGGAGTTCCTGGTGCGATCCTTGTTCAATGATGACTCCTCCTTCCATCACGAGAATCTGGTCTGCATCAGAGATCGTCGTCAGTCGATGTGCGATAGCCAGTACGGTTCTGTCCTTTCTTCTGGTTCGGAAGGCTTCCTGGACATTTTTTTCAGTTTTTGTGTCGAGTGCCGACGTCGCCTCGTCGAGAATAAGGATGGGCGGGTTTTTCAGCAGTGCCCTTGCGATTGCGAGTCGTTGTTTTTGTCCTCCTGACAGCAACGTTCCTCGTTCTCCTGCCCGGCTGAGGAACTGCTCTGGTTTCTCGAGTATGAAATCGTTTGCGCATGCGTCTTCGGCTGCATTTTTGACGCTTTGGTCGTCTGCGTCCGGTGTCCCGTAGCGGATATTTTCGAGGATGGTGTCATTGAAGAGGAAGTTGTCCTGGGAGACGATGCTGACGAGGCGCCTCAGGTCCTGGTTGTTGATGGATCTGAGGTCGTGTCCATCAATTTCGATGTTTCCTTCGATCGGGTCATAGAATCGTGCCAGCAGGTTGGCGACTGTCGATTTCCCGGAGCCTGTTTCTCCGACAATGGCAACGAACTGTCCCTTTTTTATGGTGATGTTCAGCTTTTTGATGAGGACGGGGGTGGCTTCGTTGTATCTAAAGCTTACGTCATTGAAGCTGATTTGGCCTGTGAAGTCATCAAGCCGTACTTCGGGTTGCATGGTTTTGAGTTCCGTATCCGTGTCGAGCAGCTCGAAGATTCGTTCGCAAGCCGCTGCGGACTTTTGGAGGTTTGCGTTTAGCTTTGCGAGTTCCTTTATGGGCCTGTATGCTTGTTGTGCTGCGTATCCGATGACTGCGAGCGTCGCCAGTGAAACCTGGTAGTGGTAGCAGATGACCAGGAAAATCGCCGCCAGCGCGATGGCGGTCAGCTGCATCACGGGCTGCATCAACACATCAGCCAAAAGGGCCCGCTTGACGGACTTGAAGTAGCTGTTGGCGTCTTTCGTAAACTTCTTCGTCTCCAGCGCTTCTGTGTTGAATGCCTTCACGACGCGGATGCCTGAAAAATTCTCCGTCATTCTTGCCACGAGTACCGCGACGCCCGTGAGCACCCTGCGTTGGTATCTTCGGATGTATGTTGAAAGCCAGATGATCGGCAAAATGCAGATTGGCGCGACGATGACGATGAGCAAGATCTGCTTCAGCAATTGGACTTCGCAAGCTTTTTGGATGATGAATTGCAATGCGACGGCGATCAGTATTGGCGCCGTGCACAGTTCGGCTGCGGAAACCGATACTGTATGCTCGACGGTGCCTGGGTCGTTGATGCATCGCGAAATCAACAAACCCACATCGTTCTGCGAGAAGAAATCTGCCGATTGGTGCTGGAGGTGGTCGAAGAGCTCAATTCTGATGTCAGTGACCACTCTTGCCGAGACCCAGCGTATGTAGTACTTGTTGATGATGTCGCCCAAGGCCTTGAGCAGGAAAAAGCCGAACATCACTCCCAGGAGTATGCAGAGCATTGGCAGTGAGATCGCTGCATCCTCGTCAATGCTTAGTCCGAATTTCGACGTGAGCTTGTTGATGTTTGCAACCAGCCCGGTCGATTTCTTCTCCTTGGCCTCGGTTGATGGCGGCTTCGTGTCGTCTTTTTCCGTATCCGTGCTGATATTGTCATCGAAGTCAAAGGTTTTATCCAGCCAGACCAAGAGTTTTGACTGCTTGAGCTTGTCCATCAACGTGAGCTTGTTCTTCTCATCGCTCTTCACATATCCCGACTCGATGGCATTGAGTCCCAGGTCCATGAACCTTAGGTATGCGGACATTGCGCCACCCATGATCAAGCTGGCGCCGATTCCCAGCGACAACCTGAACCAATAGACTGCCGCAAACCTCTTGAAAAGACGCCAGTAGATGGCTAGTGCGTTTTGGCTCGAAGATTTTTCAGATTTTTTTTGATTGGACTTCATGCTTCAAGTGCCGCCAACAATGTGTCCGCGACATACTTTTTCTGGATGTGCGAGAGTTCGGGATAGATTGGGATTGCGAGAGTTTCCGAAGCTGCTTGTTCGGAGACCGGGAAGTCTCCCTTTGAGTGTCCGAGGTAGCTGAAACAGGGTTGGAGATGGAGCGGGATCGGGTAGTAGACATCGCACCCTACGGTTGCTTCCTTCAGTGCGTTCCAGACCTTGTCGCGCTTGCCATTCAGGATTCTGATGATGAACTGGTTCCTGACATGCCTTGTGCAGAATGGAGCTTCCTGCGGCAATTGGATATCCTTTGCCTTTTCCAGCAGGTTGGCGTAGTCCTTTGCGTTGCGTTGCCGTGCGGCTGTCCAATCATCCAGATGCTTGAGCTTGATGTTGAGCACGGCTGCCTGAAGGGCGTCCATCCTGAAGTTTCCGCCGATGAAATCGTGGTGGTACTTGGGTTCCATGCCATGGTTTCTGAAGAAGGCAAGCCTTTTCGCCTTTTCCGGGTCGTTGGCGAGGACCATTCCGGCGTCTCCGAAGGCGCCTAGGTTCTTCGAGGGGAAGAATGAGAGGCAGCCGTAGTCTCCGATGGAACCGGCCCTGTGCCCCTTGTACTCGGCGCCGATGGCCTGGGCTGCGTCTTCCACGACAATCAGGTTGTGCTTTCGGGCGATGTCCATGATGGGATCCATGTCCGCGGATTGTCCGTAGAGGTGGATCGGAATGATTGCCTTGGTTGCAGGCGTGACCGCCGCCTCGATCTTCGAGGCGTCAATGTTGTAGTAGTCGGGCTCGATGTCGACGAATACCGGTTTTGCCCCGACTCGTGCGATTGCTCCTGCGGTGGCGAAGAACGTGTACGGGGTTGTTATGACCTCGTCTCCAGGTCCGATTCCCTCGGCCATCAGCACGAGGAGCAATGCGTCCGTTCCCGATGAGACTGCGCAGCCGAAGCCTGCCTGGCAATAGGATGCCACATTGGCCTCCAGTTCGACGAGGTGCGGTCCGAGGATGAACATCTGGGAAGCGAAGAGTTCCGCCAGGACTTGTTGGAGTTCGGCCTGGAGTTGTTGGTATTGAGCCTTGAGGTCAAGTAGTGGAACTTGCATGTGTCTTTCCTGCGTTCTAATGTGGGTTTGTTATCTGATATCTGTTGTCGTTGAAGAGATTGAGCAGGCTGTTGTCTCCGACGAGATGTCCCGTGCCTACTACCGCAAGCACGGAAAGCCCGCTTTCATTTGCGTGATGAAGTTCATCGAACCAGTGTTGGTTTCGGTCTTCAAGCATTCGTTTCCTGAGCTTGTTGTTGTCCTTGAACCCATCTGCGACGAGTTTGGCGAGTCCCTTTGCGTCTCCTGCCAGCCAAAGGTCGAGCATTTGATGCGAGAATTTGACCATGTCGTTGAGTTCCTCGATGGTATGTTGCATGAAGGCCTCGTCTGTTGCCGTGTTGATTTCCGCGAGGAGTTCGAGTTGTTGGCGTGGCGTTTCGAGGCAGATGATTTTTTTCGCGTCTGCATGGGCTTGCTGGAAGACGAAGCCATCAATCCCGAGGTAGGAATTGAGTCCCGCCTTTCGCAATGCGGCGCTTGTGAGCACCGATGCTGCGTACCAGCTTTTCATGTCATTGACCGAGTCCGACGAGTATCCCAGGGTGTTTGCCACGGCGACAAGCTTTCCCCACGTGTCCGGTTGCAGGCATTGCTCCAGGGTAGTGCCTTCGGGTTGGCGTCCCATGTGCGACATCATTGCGTTGAAGCTTGGAGTCGCCAGCTCGGCGAGATTCGTCTCGAAGGCGATCGCGTCCGCTTTGCAGTACGCATCGATCAGGATCTCGGGCAGCGGGTACATTGCCTCGGTTCCGAAGTGGAGTGCTCCGAAGAAATGCAGCGGGGCAAATCCAGGTCGCTTTGCCGTCCAGAAAAGTCCTGGCTTGCGCTCGTTCCGATTGGGATGGCTGTGGTAATGCATGGAGGCCGCGACAGTGTGCAGTGTAAAGATGTCTAGATGAACTTCTTGAAGAACGCGACTTCGTCTTTTGCGTTTGGGATAAAATCTTCGGGTTCACACTTGAATTCGCAGTGAACGCTGACGGGGCCTTTGAAGTCGACTCGCTTGAGGCAATCGAATACGAATGTCCAATCGACCATTCCGTTTCCTGCTGTCAGCCATTTGTTTTGTCCCTGTCCGTGTCCATTGTCATGGACTTGCCGGTGGATGAGGACATCCTTGACTGCGACGATGGACAGCCAGGGTCTGACCATGCCCAATGCAGTTGCGAAGTTTTCGCCTTCCGCGCGGAGATGCCCTGCATCGATGTAGGCTCCGAAATATTGCGGGTCCAAGTCTTCGAGCAAGTGCGCCATTGCCGCGCCGTTGAGCCCGATGCATTTGTTGCTATGGGTGTGGTAGCAGATTTTGACGTTGTATTTTCGTGCCAAAGGCAACCATGATTTCAGGATCGCCTTGGTCTTTGCGACTTCCACCTGGTAGTTCATCGTCCAAGGATCGTAGTTGAAGTATCCCAGCTTGAGCAATCTGACGTTCGCCTTGTCCATTGCCTCTAGGATCATTGGCGCAGTCGGATGTTCGGGAGTCAGAAGGTCGAAGTTGCCCGTGACCATTGGGATTTCGAGGTTGCGCTTCTTGAAATACTCGACTGCCTTTGGCAGTTCCACCAGTGCATTTGTGGGTTCGACCGGATAGTCAGGCCTGACGCAAAGGTCGAATCCATCCAATCCCCATTCCTGCGCCAAATCAGCCAGTTGGGGAATGGATTTGTCTTTCAGCATTTTCGAGAAAAGGATAAGTTTCATCGTTGCTCTTTTGAACTTTGTTTATAGTTGGTGATTGGGTGCAAAACGATAATTCGTTAACTTAATCTTCAAGCCGTGAAATGCAAGTCATTTAGCCATTCACAAACACCGGCAATACGGACGGCAGGGCGCCGCCGCAACGGCTGCCGATGATAGAGTTTAAGTTTTGGATTGATTTTGAGTATTGAGGAATCATATTAGAAAATTGTTTCTTGTTTCACCCAGGGTAAGTGTCATTGAAATCATAGGAGGTTAACAGATGCGGAAATTGGTTATGGCTGGAATATTGTTGGCTGGGGTTGCGGGTTACGGCGCTGGATTCAGGTTGAGCGAAAACGGTCGCGTTGAGCATGTGATCGTCGTTCCGGACTATGCGGCTCCTGTGATTCGGAATGCCGCGAAGGAACTGTCTGATCACTTGTCCCAGGTTACTGGCGGAACATTTGAGATTGTTGAGGAGGGGAAGCGTCCTGCCGGCCGTCCCGGCTTGTATGTCGGAAATTGCGTTGCTTCGAAGGATGTGTTCAAGGACGTATCGTTTTCGGAGTTGGGGTTTGACACGACTGCGATCCGCTTTGTCGGCCGGGACATGTTTTTCAATGGCCAGGGAACTCGTGGCGCCTTGTATGCGGTGTACGTATTTCTCGAGGATTACGTAGGTGTTCGCTGGTGGACTCAGACCGAGAGCTTCATTCCGAAGAAGCCGACCTTGGACGTTGAGGCCAAGGACTACCTTTATACTCCGAAGATTCGCAGTCGCGAGACCTTTTACACGGGCGCCTTGGACGGTCGTTTTGCCCCCCGCTTGCGTGCAAACGGTCATTTTGCGAGGATTTCCCCTGAATGGGGCGGTCACATGTCGATTATCGGCTGGTGCCATACCTTCTATCAATTTTTGCCTCCGGCGAAGTACTTTGATGCTCATCCTGAATGGTATTCCGAGATTGGCGGCGTCCGCAGCCACAACCATCGCCAGTTGTGCTTGACGAACGAGGAGATGCGGAAGGAATTTGTCAAGGTTTGCCTGGAGCGCATTGGAAAGAATCCCAGCGCGGGGATGATTTCCATTTCACAGAACGACTGGCATGGACGTTGCGAATGCAAGGCATGCTTGGCGGTAGAGGCTGAAGAGGAGAGCCAGTCGGGTCCCTTGATCCGCTTCGTCAATGCGGTCGCGGCTGAGATCGGAAAGGAATATCCTGACTTCCTGATTGAAACCTTGGCGTACCAATATACGCGAAAGGCTCCGAAGAAAGTCCGTCCTGCCAAGAACGTGGTCATTCGCTTGTGCAGCATCGAGATGAATTTCGCCCAGCCGCTGGAGACGGGACCCGCAAACGCCAGTTTCAAGAAGGACATCGAGGACTGGAGCGCGATTTCGCCAAACCTCTACATTTGGAACTATATCACCAACTTCTCGAACTACATGCTTCCCCAACCCAACTGGCGCGGATTGGCTCCCGATATCCGCTTCTTCGTCAAGCACAACGCCGTCGGAATCTTCGAGCAGGGGGATGCGGGCAGCACATTGGGCGATTTCGTCCGCGCACGCCAGTGGCTCGTGGCGCATTTGCTTTGGAATCCAGACCTGGACGAACGCGCCCTGCTGAAGGAATTCCTGGACGGATACTATGGGGCGGCGGGACCGCACTTGCTGGCGTACATCGACTTCCTTTGCGATTGCGTCGAAAAATCGGGCTACAACCTCCGTTGCTACAACACGTCAACGGATGGCTGGCTGACCCATCCCCAGTTGAACGAGGCACTGGCCTTGTACAAAAAGGCGGAACAGGCGGTTGCCGGGGACGCGGTTCTGGCGGCACGGGTCCGTCGCGAACGTTTGCCCTTGGATTTGGTCTGCCTGCAGGAGGCGCCGATGTTGACGAAATGGAAGATACATGCCGGAAAATCCGATGTTCCGTTGCTGCCTGAACCAGAAGCATTGGCTGATGAATTCGACAAGCTTTGTACCGAACTGGGAATCGGCCAGATTCGCGAAGGGTTGGCCTATGGCGACTACGGGAAGAACTTGAAGAAGAACCTGGTCGGTTCGATCGAATCGGTAAAGAATCCCCCCGAATGGTGCAAGGGCCTGGCGCCTGACCGGTGGGTGTTTTTCACGCCTGGGTACTTTTCGTTGCATCGTCCCGGCAGTTGGGTTTCGATCGTGGAGGACGCCGAGGCGTACAGCGGCACTGCGGCAAGGATGCCCAACGACACCAACCAGTGGGCGACGCAAATCCCCTTCGGAGGCTATTATGGATTCGGCAAGAAGTGGAAGGCCGTCTATCGTGTTCGTTGCGACGCTGAAACGGATGATGGCGACGCGATGAATTTCGGCATTTGGTGCAATGCCTTGGGACGGAACTTGGTTCAACGTCGCCTGAAGGCATCCGAGATTCGCGGCAAGAAGTACGTGACCTTTGAAACGGAACCCTTCGAATTGCAGCGTGACCAGTACATATGGTTTGCTCCTGTGATACGCAAGTTGGATGAGGTCAGCGCCGTGTATGTTGACTGCGTGACCATGTTGCTCGTTGATTGAGGCGACCGTGACGAGGCGCAACTCATGCTAAAGGGCTAGAATGAAGTCGAATCCTAAAAAAAGCAGTTGGCGCCATGATGCCAGCGAATGTCATGGCGTTTTTGGGGAACCACTAATGGACACGAATAAACACCAATGATTTTTGACATTGATGCTGTTGACATCGGAAGATGGAACTTCATGACGTATAGTGCCGTAGGCGCAAAGTCTTTGGCGCGAACCGGGCGCCCGCAATCTACGCGGGCGGGACACAGGCCAGGCAAGACACGGACGATAGTTCGGACTTGTCAGCAGGGTTTGCATAATGCATTGCGCTGCAAGCGCTTAACGATGCTTAACCCCAGGCTTCAGCCTGGGGCGGGAAACCCATCCGAAGACCGTGCCTTGTAAAGGCACTACAATCATAAGGCCTCAGCTGCTTTTTTTAGGATAATCCTCATAAAAGTGTGGGATGCGTGTTTTTTTTTGTCGATGAGAACGGACAAAAAAAGGCGACTGGATGGTGTGTCCAGTCGCCTGAGGTGAAAGGAAAAAAAGACTAGTGCTTGCCTGTGAGCAACCACCAGCATTCGGAGTTGGTACACGGGATTGTGCGTCCCTTCATCACTTGGACATGGCCATCGCAGAAGACGAGGGGGAGCCTGTCGCCATTGTGAAATGGGTATGATACGTCAGGTTGGTAGAGGAATTGGTTGCTGGTATTCAAGGATCCCGCGTCGCCGTCGCTGATGCCGTAACCATGGTTTCTTGCAGGGGCAATGACGATTAATTGCGACGGATTTTTGGCGTCTAAGGTTTTTGGCGTGCCATTTTCGAGGTTGATGCAAAGGACGGGAGGACATCTCCAATATCTACTGTAGTGAACCATGTTGATTCCGTAGCCGCCCTTAAGTTCCGATTCTCCAGGTACGTCCTTTCCTGCTTTTGGGTCGGATGAGTAGCTGTAGGTTGAGCTTGGGCAGTTGAAGAGTTTCGTGTCGCCTACATATTCGTAGATCAGGACACGCCAAGTTGCCATTTTTGCGGGGTTGTGCGTATTGACGTTTCTGTTTGGCGAATCCCAACGGCGTATGGGGAAATGGTCGTTGTTGTCGTCATTGTACATTCTCATGCCGAGTCCCAATTGCTTGCTGTTGGACACGCAGGAGATTTCGCGCGCCTTTTCGCGAGCTTTTGACAAGGCGGGCAGCAGCATGGCTGCCAGAATGGCGATGATGGCGATGACAACCAATAGTTCAATCAAGGTAAAGTGACGATCTTTGTTCATGGCATTACTCAGGTTTGTGGTGCTTTAAGAAATGAATTTATAACAACTTAAAATTATACGAAAAAAAGCAGTTAAAACCAGGGTTTATTCCTAGTTGATTGATTATAAAAGAGTTAGAAGGCTTATTCCGTTCACCATGCTGGTGAATTGAAGTGCGTCAGTCTTCTGTAGCGCCTTTACAAGGCACTACAATCATAAGGCCTCAACTGCATTTTTTTGATTATACGGATACATAGTCCAAAAATCAAGTAATACTAGTATTTTTTGTGTGAAAGCATTAAACCTAAAAAAAGCAGTTGAAATCGGATTTTGTTTCTAATTGGTTGATTGTCAAAGGGTTGAAAAGTTTGTTCAATTTACCATATTGGTGAATTGCATTGAAAAAAAGTTTTCATGCCATG